>Ga0233427_10000338_pt1 | contig 60714 bp, 49 predicted proteins | sample SI_118_April2016_5_FD_179885 | JGI IMG/M metagenome (GOLD analysis project Ga0233427, IMG submission 179885) | Seawater microbial communities from Saanich Inlet, British Columbia, Canada - SI_118_April2016_100_MG | ecosystem: Environmental > Aquatic > Marine > Inlet | place: Canada: British...
TTATCGAGATGTTTCTCAAGGAAAATTCCCATCGGGAATAGAGTTCTACCTCCCTTTGTTTTTCTCACATGCTGCAACAATTTTTGATTATCTCCCGGAGCAGGCGACCTGGGTCGTACCAGACGATTTCGAAGACCTTTTGAATTCGGAGTGGGCAACCCTGAATGACAGATATTTACAGTTCTCCTATGATCAAGAGCGTCCGCCAATGCCTCCCGGCGAAATCTCAATGGCCCCGCGAGAGGTTGTCGAGCGAATCGAATCCAAGAGCGTTATAAAAACCAATTCCGATGTTTCAAATAAGTCTGAGATTAAAGCAGTTACTGAGGTGCCCGTTTATCCCGTCGATCATCAGGCTTCAGAGCCTTTCCTGACGCTGATTAATCGTGTAAAAAAATCAAAAGAATTCCCGATCTTAGTAAGTGCAGAGTCTGCAGGTCGAGCAGAAACATTCCTAGACCTTTTTCGGTCCTACAATCTACTAGTTCACGAGTATTCATCATGGCATGGATTCGTGAGTGATCGTGACGCTCAAGTTGGGATTTGTGTTTCTCCTCTAGATCGTGGCCTTTGCATTCCTGATGAAGCTCCTGAAGTAGTTGTCGAATCGCAACTCTATGGCTCAAAGAAACGTCAGAACAAAAGGCGCGGACGCTCAAGTGATCCTGAAGCTATCATTCGATCAATCGCTGAACTGAAACCCAAGGATCCAATTGTTCACATTGATCATGGCGTTGGGCGGTATGAGGGTTTGAAGTCACTCTCAATTGATGGAAAGTTAGATGAATTCATTGTTGTCAGCTATAAAGGGGGTGGGAAACTTTATATCCCTGTTTTCAATATTGGGGTGCTGTCTCGATACGTCGGAGGCGACTCTGATACTGCTCCACTGCATACGCTCGGGGGCGAGCAATGGGAAAAGGCGCGATCGCGAGCTCGGAAAAGGGCTTACGATGTTGGAGCGGAACTTCTTAAAACCCAAGCACTTCGAACGCTTAGAGTCGGGAAGTCGCTTACTGTCGCAGAGCAGCAATATCTGGCTTTTACGAGCGAGTTCCCTTTCGAGGAAACGATAGATCAGGAAAACGCGATCGAAGCGGTCAGAGAGGATCTTGGCGCCAATCAACCCATGGATCGACTGATTTGTGGAGACGTGGGTTTCGGCAAAACCGAGGTTGCGTTACGAGCAACGTTTATTGTGTCGTCGAACAACCAACAAATCGCGATTCTCACCCCAACAACTCTTCTTGCGCAGCAACACTTTGAAACCTTTCGGGATCGATTCGCGAATCAGCCTATTCGAGTCGCGTGTTTGTCTCGTTTTCTTTCTAAATCGCAAATCGAAAAAATCATTGTCGACGTCAGAAACGGCAAGATCGATATCCTTATTGGCACCCATCGTCTTCTACAGAAAGACATAACCTTTAAGGCGCTTGGTCTCGTCATTATCGATGAGGAACACCGATTTGGTGTGCGTCAAAAGGAACAGCTCAAGCAGATGCGTGAAGAAGTTGATGTCCTGACACTGACCGCGACACCAATCCCGAGAACACTTAACATCGCACTATCGGGAATCCGTTCGATATCACTGATATCGACGCCTCCCGCCGGTCGAGTTTCAATAAAAACAAGTGTCCAACCCTACTCAAAAAGCATAATCAAAGAAGCGTGTTTACGGGAATTGCATCGAGGAGGCCAGGTCTACTTTCTGCACAACGAAGTATCAAGTATTGAGAGAGTAAGCGAAACGATACGCGACTTACTCCCCGATGCGAATATCCAGGTTGCCCATGGTCAAATGCAAAGTGGGAAACTTGAAACCGTGATGCGTGATTTTTATCACCAGCGTTTCGATATCTTGGTGTGCAGCACGATAATAGAAAGCGGTATCGATGTTCCCACCGCCAACACGATCATTATCAATCGAGCAGATCGATTTGGTCTCGCACAATTACACCAACTTCGTGGGCGAGTCGGTCGATCAAAGCATCAGGCATTCGCGTTTTTGCTCACCCCTGAGCAAGAAGGGATTACTGAGACCGCGTCCAGGCGGCTCGCGGCAATTGAAGAGCTTAATGAACTCGGCGTCGGGTTCGCCCTTGCAAACCAGGATCTAGAAATTCGTGGTGCAGGAGAGTTGCTGGGCGAAGGTCAAAGTGGCGCGATGGAAGAAGTCGGATTCACGCTTTATACCGACTACCTCAATCGGGCAATACGCGACCTTTCAGATAACTCCCTGAAACCTTTTCAGGATCTAGAAGCGAATAGACCCACAGATGTTGAGCTAGGCGTCTCAGCGTTTATTCCGTCAGATTACCTACCCGACGTTCATACCCGACTCGTACTGTATCAACGGATATCCAATTTGGCGGAATCCGAGGACCTGCACAATATGCAACTTGAAATTATTGACCGATTTGGTGTGTTGCCGCCAGAAACAAAGATGCTATTCAATCTGTCGCGATTTAGACTGATTGCAAGTCTTCTGGGGATCGCTCATGTTCGGCTGGGTCCTAACGGCGGGAGTTTTCAGTTCAATCCCGATGCGCAGGTCGACAGCCAGGGGTTGTCATATTTACTAAACACGAAGCGTCAATTTTTTCAGATGATCTCTCCGGTCAAATTAAAAATCTCCGGGGACCTATCAGACACCGATACACGAGCGGATTTTTGCGAGTGGATTCTAGAAACCCTAGACCCCCAGCGTCCGGTACAAGAGTGGACCGAAAGCCTCCAGAGGCTTAATCAATAGGTTTCCGATCGAATGCCCATCATGCCAAATACAACCTAAATGAAAAAGACGTTTTTGATCTTAGCGTGTTATCTAGTATTCGCAGAGTCACCCGCTCTTGGCAGCAATCGCCTCAGTGTTGAATATCTTGCGTTTGCATATCCTCCAACGAATTCCCAAAGCAAAACCACCTTAAATGAGGAATTTTTAATTAGTTTATCTAGGATTCTTTCGCTTCCCATGACAGATTCGGTTCGACACTCTGTCGTCAAGAAGAACTCGGCGCTAACCCCGATCAAAGATCGAATAACGTCGATAACGGGACTCAAAATTCTGATGCATGGCAAGACGTCGATATCCGAATCCGGAAGTGCCGGGATTTTTGCAGTCCGGTCAAAAGACCGGTCCAGTTTCGCCCGGCTCTCGATTGGTTTTACAACCTCGAGAGGTTCACGACCTCGACTCACATTAATAAGCGCCCTACAGGAAGTTTCCGAAGATGGCCTGTTGATAGACGGGAAAATACCTGTTTTTGTCGAAAACCGACCGGGGATGCAAATTTGGCATTCGACGCCGTTAGTGCTCGGGGAGCCGCTTTATTTTGATAATCCTTCGTTCGGAGTTGTTGTTTATGCGTTGGCAGGAGACTAACGCTACCGCGCTACGCGGCGGCGTTAGACGCATCTAGGTCCGGCGATCCCGAGATAGATTGATACTCAGGCACAAGTTCAAGAGATACATCGCGAACAGATTTATGATCACACTCCTCAATGCTCGAAGCTAATTGCTCTAAGAGCTTCCAGAATTTATCCGGAGTAGTAGGTCTTGCCTGAGCAAGGAGAATCTTTTCATAATCTGTCGGGGCGAGACTCTCATCTGGGTGAAATAATTCTTCTGATAATTTTTCGCCCGGGCGCAGTCCGGTATACCTAATTTCAACCTCGTCATCCGGAACTTTACCTGCGAGGCGAATCATTTGACGAGCAAGATAGTCTATCTTGACCGGCTCGCCCATATTTAAGACAAATATTTCACCACCGGTACCCATCACGCATGCCTGGAGAATTAACTGACAAGCTTCTGAAACCGTCATAAAGTAACGCGTCATGGACGGATCAGTGACTGTTACCGGTCCGCCTTGCCGAATCTGCCGCTCAAAAAGCGGAACCACGCTGCCGGCAGAGCCCAAGACGTTACCAAATCGTACCGTAATAAATTTGGTTTTTTCAGTGTCGTTGCGAAGTTGACCCACAATTTCGGCTAGACGCTTGCTAACCCCCATCATACTACTTGGATTAACCGCCTTGTCTGTCGAAATTAAAACAAATTTTTCGACCCCCGCCGCAACCGCGGCATTCGCCACTGACAGGGTCCCCAGCGTGTTGTTACGCATCGTTTCCCTGATCTGATTCTGCAGCATCGGCACATGCTTGTATGCAGCCGCATGAAAAACTATTTGTGGTCGATGGCTTAAGAAGATGTCATTAATTGCTTTCTCGTCGCAGATATCTCCCAACAGCTGACTAAATGAGATCGCTGGATAACGTTCCTCAAGTTCAAGTCCGAGCGAATAAAGGTTAAATTCATTTTGCTCAACAAGGATGATCTCTTTTGGCTCAAGGCGTGCGACCTGGCGACAAAGTTCGCTACCAATCGACCCTGCGCCGCCGGTTATAAGGATTTTTTGATCCTTAATCATCTCAAACATTTTTTCCCAATTCAGGTTCACAGGAGCCCTACCCAGGAGATCATCGAGTTCGACGGTTCGTAAGTCCGAGCTGGAAGCGCCTCCGTCGAGAATGTCTTGCACCTTCGGCAAGGTTCTGAATGGCACCCTCGCCTCGCCACAAAGACTTACAAGCCTGCGCATTTCTTCAGCAGACGCGCTAGGAATCGCAATCAGGATGAGTTCGATGTGCAGCAGTTTGGACAATTGGGGAATCGTTGAACATTCGCCCAGGATTCGAACTCCCTGAATCTCCCGACCTTTCTTTGATGAGTCGTCGTCGATAAAGCCAGCGACGTGATAGTTAATATCGACACTTCTTTTAATATCTTTTAAAAGCATGTCGCCGGCAGCACCTGCGCCGACAATCATCACTCTCTTTCCCTGCCCTTTCTGGAGTTGACGATCTCTGAAGAGACGATACGTGATCCGACCGCCAGTCAAAAAACCAATGAGAAATAGGCCATGCAGCGGAAAAACTGATCGGGGAACCGCAATCAAGTCGGTTAAAAGAAAAATAATCCCGGCAGACACGACAGTTCCAACGCCTACCGCCTTGATGACAACCCATAGGTCATAAGTCGACGTGAATCTCCAGGCCCCACGATGAATGCCAAAAAAAACAAAGAAAACGATATGTGCTCCAATGACAACCGGAAGCATCGCAATGGCCTGATCTAAAAAAATATCAGGAATCGAGTCAAGATTAAAGCGGAACCAGTACGCGCCAAGCCAGGCAACCGTGATTCCGACAACATCATGAATCAATACTGGCCACCGACTCATCAAATACCTGAGCGATGACAGGATCCAATCGAAAGTCGATCTTTCCATTTTTTTAACTATTGCCATTTCAAACGCGCCGCTCGACGGAGACGACATAAAGCGTGAATAGCCCGAGAATAGCAGTTGCCGTCAACAAGAGCCAGACGCCATACTCGTCGAGCATAGCGTTAACTGAAGCCAACACCATGAGAACCACCTGAAGTCCGCCTGTAACCAGCACGACGTGTTGGTGGCTTTTACCTTTTACAATCAAGCGTTGGTACAAGTGATCCCGATGCGCGAGAAAAACATTATTACCTGCCGATAACCTACGAATTAGAGTAAACGACGCATCAAAAACGATGTAGCCATATAAAATTACAAATGCCTCTGCGGGCAATCCCAATCGAGTTATCCCGATCAACATGGTTGCACCGAGCCATCCGCCGAGGGCCAAACTCCCCACATCACCCAAGAAGATACGAGCTGGCGACCAGTTAAAGCGAAGGAACGCGAGCAGCGTACCGGAAACAACCAGGGTGATCAGGCATAGTGCACGTGCATCAAGAGCGTAAAACCACAGTCCAAGTGTTATCGTGATGATCACGCCATGAACGCCCAGTAAACCGTCAGCACCATCGATAAAATTGGTAAGATTTACAAGCCAAATCATCAGAATAAGAACTGGCCAGAAGATGAATACATCGGGAAGTGCAAAAACTTCCCCAAATAATTGCCAACTGCGATCATCCAAGATCAGCCCGACCATTACCCCAACAAGAATGGTTTGCGTGAGTATTTTTTTTCTCACCGATAGAGGACGGCGATCATCAATAAAGCCAACGATGCCAAGTCCGGCGATGCACGTGCCCACGCCTAGCATCCACCATTCGAAACTAGAGAAAACCGCAACCAATAAGCTCGCAAGCGTAGCCACGCTTAAACAGATTACCCCGCCTCCTCTCGGAGTTGGCACGATGTGCAAACTTCGGAGATTAGGGATGTCGCGGGGAAAGACAACAGATTTTCTGTCAATCAAAAACTTTAAAACAATAAGTGTTAAAAGAAAAGATGCCAGTAGGGGCAAAAACAATTCCAGAAAGTCCACAAAGTGAGTCATTGTTTTATGGATGAAATTCTCGAAATCTAAAAGAGGAATCTCTTATCCCGTCGTTGTTGTCAAACACAAAATCTTTTTCCAAACGCTCTACAAAATCTCTCGGGACTTCCCTTAACAAACGCAGCCAACAGCCCACGAGAATCAAATTTCTCAACGTTCTCTTACGGACTATCCAGATTTTTTTGAAGTCTTTTGTTGTATGCATAGCACTGATTTGCATACTGTTAAAGGTAAGCGAGCGACCGCCTTGAATAAATATCAACTTCGGCTTCGAATCCGATGCGTCTTCTTGCGTTTTCTCACCTTGGAGAAACCTGATTATCCAATCCGAAATATCATCGCAATGCACTGGATTTCGTAAACCCGTTGCAAACGACAGGTCGGGACAGAACGGAAGCATTGCGCCGATCTTTTTAATGTGGTTGATGTTGCGATTGCGCCTGCCACCATAGATGAGAGTTGGTCTCAATATAGTGGTTGGGAACGCCTGAGGAACTCGAAAGTCAACGACCCACTTCTCTCCAGAAGCTAATTTTTGGGCTACACCCTTCCGGCCCAAAGTGTGTTCCGATTGCTTTGTGATGACACTCGACGAGCTTAAGCAAAACCACGGGGCTCGTCGCACGCCTGCGGAACCGAGAAATGCGGAAAATCTTTCAAGCTCCCAGATTGGACATAGTGAAATCACTGCTGAAACCTTAATTTGGTTAACCGACGCGTGTTTTTTAAAAAAATCAGGAGAAGCAGGAATTGTGTGACGGAATGATCCGAAAAGCTCAGGTCGGCGAGTCATACAAACATTGTCAATTTTCAGCGCGTTTAGTCTTGCACATAACGACTCACCAATATCACTCCGCGCTCCTAGAATCAGCACAACAGACCTCCTGCCCGTAAGTACCTTTGCGGTGCGGGAGAGATTTTGCTTTTGTGTCGAAAACTGGTGTTTGGTTGACCTCACGACCCCGCTAAAACGACCCATCAAATCCAAGAAACTCCCTAGGGACTTACCAACCAATGTAATGAGCGGCAACGGAAGCAGTGCGTACTTCGATGCATAACGGCGGAAACTATTGACTTTTGCCCTACCAATACTAAGGGCCGACGACCCTCCAGAAACGCCCTGATAATGAAAAACCCCAGCCGCGGGCACAAATAATACGCGATAGCCCAACTGACGCACTCGGCGACAATAATCCAGATCCTCAAAATGTAGGAAAAATTTTTCATCGAACCCAGCGAGATCGTCATGAATTCTCTTTGTAGTCATCATGCAGGCACCCGAAACAGCCTCAACCAATGTCGGAAGATTGGGAACAGGATCTCTATTTAAGTCAAACGAAGGAATATGATCAATTCTGGTGATTTGGCGAAATGTTTTTCCGATGACTAGTGAGAAAGTAGGATCCCGTCTGCGACCCCCTAACTGTTCTTTTCCATTAAAATCAAGAAGTCGTGCGCCACACAAGCCCGCATTACCATCTGACTCAAGAACCTTTGCCATTTCTGAAATCGCATCGCTGTTTGGAAAACAATCTGGATTCAGAAACAAAAGCAACGGTCGATCTGCAGCAGCCGCACCAATATTGGCCGCTGAACCGAACCCAATATTTCTGGGCTGAGAGATGAGGTGAACACCGTTTAGTTTCGTTGCAAAATCTGCACTCCGATCTAATGAATTATTATCAACAAGAATGACTTCCGCCATTGTCAGCGTTTGAAGAAGATAATCAACCAGGGTTTCTAAAATAGATCCCGAGTTATAGTTCACGATAATGATCGAGAGATTGTTCATGAGTTGAGACACCCAGCTGGCAGCCTGCGGAAAAAACGGCTTAAACCTGTGATGGATATCAAATCACAACCGCTTCCGCTTCGACTTGAAAAGTCTGCCTAATGACCTTCTCCCCTTTCCAGGAAATTACGAATTTCATAGGTCGGCTTATCCTGAGACTCGTGATAAGTCCTCGACTGTAGTTCTGCCAGTAACCCTACCGTGACAAACTGCAATCCAATTAGCGAGAGTAAGATTCCTGCAAGCACGGCCGGGCGGTCGGCTAGCGGGACTCCGAAGAACGTCCTCTCGATAAAGAGCCAACCCAGAATCGTTACACCCACAAAACCGCTTAATAAGCCAATGCTTCCAAAAAACTGGATTGGCCGAGCGGAATAGCCCATCAGAAACTTGACGGTGAGTAGATCGAGTAAAACGCGAAAGGTTCGGGAGATTCCATACTTGGATTCCCCAGCGCGTCGTGCATGATGCCGAACCTTTACCTCGCTCATTCGAACACCATACCAACTGGCAATCGCAGGAATAAAACGATGCATCTCCCCATAGAGACGGAGATTTTTCGCAACATCACGACGCATCGCTTTTAGTGTGCAGCCATAGTCATTAAGTTTCACGTCTGTGGTCATCGAAATCAGACGGTTCGCGATTCGAGAAGGCAGCAATCGAAGCCACAAGCCATCCTTCCGATCATGGCGCCATCCGCAAACCAAATCCATTCCTTTATCAATCTCATTTAAAAGCATAGGAATATCTTTGGGGTCATTTTGGCGGTCAGCATCAAGTGTAATCACAACCTCTCCGTTTGAATGCCTAAGCCCTGCAGCCAATGCGGCGGTCTGCCCGAAATTTCGGCGAAACTCAATAACCAGAACATTCGGATCAAGAGCTTGTAGCTCTATAAGCTTTTCAAGTGATCCATCTGTGCTGCCATCATCGATAAAAATAATCTCAAAGGTTTTCCCGGTTTCGGCAAGAGACTCATTTAAATCTGCCAATAACGGAGAAAGATTCTCCAGCTCGTTAAATACTGGCAAAACAACCGAAATATCAACCTTGTCCATTTTATTTCCAGGAAATTAAGAGTCTTGCGTGCCAAATGATCGTGGAACAACATCTTCCCGATCCAAAAGTAAGTTTTTATTGTAGTACGGATCACCCTTGGCCAGATAAGCAGAGTGGCGAGCTTGAAATAGGCTTCTCTCGCGCTCGAATCTGGCTTTTTTCTCTGGGGTGTCTTCGTAGCCCCGGCTAATAGACTCATGATGATAAGCTTGGGCGAACGGCGTAAATACATTCCGATACCCTTGCTCAATTATTCTTAAGCAAAAATCAACGTCGTTACAGGCCACTTTGAAATCTTTCGCATTAAGGCCGCCGACCTCTCGATAAACCGCTGTCTTGCACATTAACATCGCGCCAGTCACCGCGGACATGTTCTGAATGACATTTAGTCGATTAACATATCCACTAGAACCGCCTTGCTCATGCTTATGGGGATGACCCGCATAATCCCCAATCCCAACAACAATGCCTGCATGCTGGATAGAATCGTCGGGATAATATAATTTACCTCCAACAGCTCCGATCTCTGGCCGTTGGGAATGCTCTAGAAGTGACTCGAGCCAATCGAAATTAATAATCTGAATGTCATTGTTCAGCAGAACAACATGGTCCGCAGTCGATTGTTCGACCCCATAATTAACGATCTCGGCAAAGTTGAAAGGTATATCCAAATCGAAAAATTTAACCTGACTCGAGTTCTCCTCATATCGCCGCCGCAAATCCAACGTTAACTCTTCAACACTCCCGTTATCCACACCAATGATACGAAAATTTGAATAGCTGGTTCGTGTTAACAACGAATCGATACATTGCTGAAGCATTAATGGCTGATCCCTGAAAGGGATAACAATATCGACAGACGGGTTACCAATGATCTCCCGTCTGACCCGAAAAAAGTGGGGTGCATTTCCCATAAGAACCTTGCCTTCTATGTTCCGCCGGTTCAAGGCTTCTGTTAACGCTTTCTTTCCCCTAAGATGCGCCTCTGGTTTAACACCGGTATCCAGGCTGGTCGATTGCGTCGACTGTCGCCAGTGGTAAAGAGGCTCGGCGATATGAACGATATCGGAGGTTAACTCAGTGAGGCGCAAAATTAGATCATAATCCTGCGCGCCATCAAACTCGGAACGTAAGCCACCGGCGGCCTCTATTAACTCCTTACGCACCGCTAGAAAATGGGTCACATAATTATGGGAAAGCAATAGATCAGGCGAATAATTCGGCTTGAGAATCGGTGACCCAAAATACCCAAATGACAAAGAATCCATGTCATCATTGAAAACAGTTTCATCAGAATAGACAAGGTCTGCATGCTGTTCGTGGAATGCTGCCATAACTTGAGCGAGCGCATCTTTCGCCAGTATGTCGTCATGATCCATCAATGCAATAACGTTTCCTCGTGCGGCCTCTATCCCAAAATTTGTTGCGCCAGAAATTCCTGAACTGCTCGTTAAGCTAACTAACGAAACTCGAGGCTCATCCAATTTATCCAGGTACTCCCGAGTTTCAAGGAGAGTCGACCCGTCGTTAACAATCACCAGCTCCCAGTTTAAATAACTTTGGGAACGAACCGAATCGACCGCATCGCGTAACCATGGCCTCGGAGTGTTGTGGACCGGCATTACAATGCTAATCAACGCCTGCTCTTCCGAGGGTCGTTCTGGAACGATTGGCGCGAAACTTTTCTGTTGCAACGCAATCTCGAATTGACTCTTTGGCTCGATTGCGGGCCGACTTAATAATTCGATTGCGGTTGGTGGTCGATCGAGCTTCGCCGCGGGCTTACGCCTAAACGCAAAAATAACTTTACGTAAAATTTCAGCAACTCGCCACGCTTTTGATGAGAGGATCCGATCCAGTTTTTGCTCGAGAGCATCAATTTCATGTTGCCAATGAAGCGTCTGGTTTTCCAATATCGCGATTTGATTGCACGCATCGGAGTATGCGATCTCTTTGCCCCATAAACGGGAGAGCAGTTCACGGCCACCGTTCGGCCCATAAGTCAGGTCAGGCCATAAAAATCTTATTTCCCAATTAACAATCGCTTCGCAACAAACTTGAGTTAACGCCGAACTTATATCTATCTTCACTATCTCAGAGGAATCGAACTCTTTGTCTTCTTGGAGCGATTTCTGTTCTTCGTTGGTTAAGCTTTCGAAATTCCCAATCACTTTTTCATGGCCAACAGAATTGAGGATAGCAATCCGGCTCGAATCAGTATTTGCATAAACGCAAAGCGCCTCAAAACGGAGTTTCCCAAACTGTTTTGGGAATAAAATAAAAAGAGTGCAACCTCCAGCGCCTGAATGAGAAGTGGATAAATTTATCAAAACGCCGTCTCGTCCAGAATTAGCGGGAGCAACAAGGGTATTCATCGAGCTCGGTGAGTGAGCAACCAAAGACATCTGTGCCGTCTCCACCTGAAGCCATTTCAAATAGGCAATATTCAGGTCTCCGAACTGTCGATTTAGCAAACTCTCGGGGCCAAGAACCGCATAACTCTCAAGCGAAAACTCTCTAAATTGTTGCTCGATACGATAAAAAGACTCAAGTGGTTGGCGGGAATCAATTCCAACCATGTGAGTCGCCGCGTGTAGAAAATCTCGATGACAAGGTCCAAACTGTCTGGACCGATCAATCATGTCCAAACGCCTGGCGAATCGAAAAAGGAAGTAACTGACCCCTCTACAAAAGGCTACCTCCGGCGTAAATCCCGGATCTGATACTGCCCACTCTTGATCGATTGGATTGATCATCCCGTCACTGTCTACGAGGAGATTATCGGGAATCAGATCAAAGTTCGTAACCTCAGAGTCACGAATAATTTGCTTCAGGAATGTGTAGTAATCGACAAAATGCCTACCCAACTGATCGGGCGGTACTTCCGGCGCCAACGCCTCCAACCAGAGGGCGGCAAGCGTCTGGCCGTTTTGATAGGGTTCATTGGAAGGGGTATGCCTGAAAGGCATGGGGCTTTCGGTTGAAATGGAATCTAAGGTGGTGGAGGTAAGATACAAAGCCCGCCTGACTATTTCATCTTGACTCCGGGGTTTTTTGGTTTCAATCCAAAATTGCGCTTTTCTTAGTCCAGCTGAAATCTTGAGAAAGTCAATATTCACTGGAGAGTGCGAGAAGCAATCTGTGTTATAAAAAACCGAAAAATACGGCGCGCGTTGCGTCGGGAATTGATTCCACATACGAAACCGCTCCCATAATTCTGGTATCGGCGAAGAGCCGGGCTCTCTTGACCTCCCGGTCTCGTCAAGAAATTCAGCGATCGCTCTCCACGCGTCCTCTTTTTCATTCAGAAAATCTTCACGAAACAGAAAATCCGCATTCTCGATAGATGGAAATGCCAACACTCTTTCGATCTGAGTTGATTTATCAATGTTTTCAGCTTCAAGTTTTGTGTTGTTGATTAAGTCGGACTGTTTGCCCCAATCGTGACGAACTATAACCAGACCGCCTTCTCTAAGCACTCCCGGCATAATCTCCGTGAGAAAAAACCCCTTATGGGTTTCGTCGGCAAATGAAAGATTTGCAAAAATGACAATCGACCCTCGTTCTTTTAGGTCGCCGTTGCTGGGTCGGTTCTCATCGTGTGGTGAACGTGAAACGACGGGGATAGACGCTTGATCATGCTCCAGACTGTCAAGCAATTTTTCAATGGTTGAAAAAAAACGATAAGATCTAAGCGTCTTTTCAAGGAAGTGACCTGCGGCACCCGGATGCCAGTTTAAAAAAAAGAACTCAGGCGACTCAGGAAGATCAAGCGCTCGGACAATATTCGCGCCTTCCAGACGTTCATCAGAACGATCGCGCGATCGTACAGAATCTTCGCTATCCTTCATCCGACGATCTGCCTCGTGTTCTTTTGCTATTCCAGACAAACGCTTAATCTAAAAATTTAGATCAGGATCGACATGCAGATTAAAACTGAGATCCGAAACACCGAAATCTCCCACATGACCCACCACCGGCAGGCAAATGACATCATAACGCCGATCAATCGCAATGTTATCTCGAGCATCGTCGTCCGCGGCGATACCAATCGAAATAAAGTAGTCGCCTGGAACGAGGGAACATACAAAATCAAAATTTACGATCACGGTTTGTCCTGATTCCCCACCGAAAAACCCCATTTCACGGGAGCGACTATTAGATCCAAAGACTACTTGGCCATCGACTGTTTTTATTGTGAATCCATAAATAAGGCGATCGAGTGATGTTGTAAAAAAAACTTTGGCGGCCAACCGTATTCGGTCGCCAGTGCTAAAAAATGATTTGGGGTTACCACCACCCTCCTCTAATTTATAATCGTAAAAAAAGGCTTTCTGTTCGCCCCATCGATATTCTGCAGCGTTGTAATTTTGACGTTCAGCAAACTGATCACTGGGAATGCTTAGATCGTCTTTCCCGTGTTTCCGCCGCTCAGTATCCGGCTTGTTGTCGTCATAGCTTTGGAAGTCTAATTCGGGACTATTATCTAGATCCCGATTTTGAGTTGATGTTCCGAAGACCGCAGCAAGATTACGCTCGTCCGGAGATTGGGGGCCAAACATATCCTCCAGATATTCTTGAATGACCTGCTTTGGGTCGCCTTCAGAGGAGATTTTTCCATTTTTAAGATAAATCGCGTTCGAACAGTGAGCCTGAACGAGATCGACCGAGTGTGTGACAAACAATATTGTTTTCCCGGCTTTTTGGAGTTCTGCAAAACGACGATAGCATTTGCGCTGAAATCGAATATCACCGACCGCCAATGCTTCATCTACAATCAAAATATCAGGGTCGGTATTGATCGCAACCGCAAAGGCCAGTCTCACATACATTCCACTCGAATAGGTGCTAACGGGATGCTCTATAAAATCAGAGATGCCCGAAAATTCAACGATTTGATCGAAACGAGCATCAATTTCTTCCTTGGATATGCCAATGAGCGACGCATTGAGATAAACATTCTCCCGTCCCGAAAAAGCCGGATTAAAACCCGCGCCGAGCTCCAGCAAAGCCGAAATCCGACCCTGCACTTTCTTTGTCCCCCGTGTTGGCGTCAGAGTTCCACAAATAATCTCAAGAAGGGTTGATTTTCCAGAGCCATTCGGGCCAATAATACCAACGGTCTGCCCTTTAGGGATCGCGAGATTAACATCCGCTAATGCTTGAAAATCCGCGTGATAGGATCGCCTTTTAAGAGAATACATCTCCCTAATTCGATCAATCGGTCGGTGATAGATTTTATAGGTCTTTCCGATATCAGAAAGTTCAATTGGAAAATCAGAGGACATCCGCAAATCCAATTCGCGCCTTTTGAAACCACGCAAGTGTCGCCCAAGCAAAAACAAAGGCCGCACTAAAGTAAACCGCAAGTCCAATCCAGTCTGGAGCTTGCCCCCAAAGAACCAGTACGCGAAATTGCTCAATCGGAAACGTAATTGGATTCAGGTATAAAAACGTTTGAATCTGCTCGGGGAGCGCTGTTTTCGGATAGAGGATCGGGGCCATAAAGAAAAGAACCGTACTAAAAAGCCCGGTCACCTGGGCAATATCCTTAACAAACACCCCGATAGCAGAGACGAGCCAGCCAATACCGATGCAGAATAAACAAAGACCCGCAAGCGGAATCGGAAACAGGAGTACTGTCCAAGTGACGTCCCGCCCCACAAGGAGTAAATAGAAAATAAGAATGACGACGCTAATCAATGCCTGAAAAACGGCGGTAGCGAGCGTTACCCAGACCAGTGACTCGAGCGGGAAAATCATTTTTTTGACGTATTGAGGGTTTGCCAGAATCAAAGTAGGGGCTTTGGTTAAACACTCGGCAAAAAGCGAATGAATTAGCATGCCAGAAAAGAGAATCGCAGCAAACTCGAGACTCCCGCCACCCTGATCTGGCCATTTGATCTGCAGGATTGACCCGAAGACAAACGTATAAATTCCGAGCATGAGTAGCGGGGTGATAAATGACCAAACAAGCCCGAGCAGCGTTCCGCGATACCGGCCATAAATGCCACGTTTCGACAACTGACCCACAACAAACCGGTTGCTTAATAGACTACCCAATACGTAACTAGGCGAGGCTTTGTGATTTTCGGATTTCAATCTGGCCATCCAGCTAAAATTGCGATCAGCATACGCACTGCACTTAACCCGTGTGCTCTTCGACCAATGCATTGAGATAAGCGCCATAAGTGCTTTTACCCATTGCGTGGGCCAAACGACCGAGGGACTCTATATCAATATAACCCATCCGGAATGCGATCTCCTCGGGACAACTGATTTTCATTCCTTGCCGGTTTTCCAGCGTCTCAATAAACACCGATGCCTGGAGAAGAGACTCATGCGTCCCCGTATCAAGCCACGCCGTCCCGCGCCCAAGCAGTTCTACGCTTAATGTCCCCTCTTCCAGATACAGTCGATTAAGATCGGTTATTTCTAGCTCACCACGAGGAGAAGGTTTTAAGGATCTTGCCAATTCTGACGCGCGGTGATCATAAAAATAAAGGCCCGTGACAGCGTAACGAGATCGAGGCTTGGAAGGCTTCTCCTCGAGTGTTTCCGCTTTGCCTTCACTATCGAAACTGACCACTCCATACCGCTCTGGATCCCTGACCGGATAGGCAAAAACTGTTGCGCCGTGAGTCAAAGTCTGGGCATGCCGAACCGCTTTAGTCAGGTCATGGCCATAGAAAATATTGTCTCCTAGAATGAGCGCAGACGGCTGTTGCCCAACAAACTCGGAACCCAAAATAAAAGCTTGGGCAAGTCCATCTGGCGATGGCTGAACGGCATATGAGAGGTTAATACCCCATTGCGATCCGTCTTTCATCAACTCTTGAAACCGGGGCGTATCTTCGGGAGTCGAAATAATAAGAATATCCCGCAAGCCCGCAAGCATCAGCACGCTCAATGGGTAATAAATCATCGGCTTGTCATAAACGGGTAACAGCTGTTTTGAGACCACCTGGGTAACAGGAGACAAACGAGTGCCTGATCCACCGGCAAGAATCATTCCCCTCATCAGCCCGCTCCTAATCCACGGCGAAGGGACGACGCACCGTCACCACCAACGGACACAACCCATTCTTGATTGTTTAAATACCATGACACGGTCTCATGGAGGCCTGATTCAAACGTCTCTTTTGCAGACCAGCCAAGTTCAGTTTTAATTCGGGTCGCATCGATAGCATATCTGAAATCATGGCCGGGACGGTCAGTCACAAATTCAATTAAAGAGGAATAACTCCCCTGCTCTCTCGGTCTGAGTTGGTCTAAAACGTTGCAGATGCCATGCACAACCTCAAGATTTGTCCGCTCTGAATCACCACCAATGTTGTAGGTCCTGCCGTTTTCCCCTGACTGCATCACCGTAACCAGCGCTCTCGCATGGTCGTCAACGAACAGCCAATCGCGGACATTATCCCCTTTTCCATAGACCGGAATCGGCTCTTCGTCTAATGCCCGATGAATTACAACCGGAATCAGTTTTTCGGGATACTGATACGGGCCGTAATTGTTAGAACAATTTGATACGACGATGTCTACGCCAAATGTCTCTCCCCAGGCCCGTACAAGGTGATCAGAGGCGGCCTTACTTGCCGAATACGGGGAGTTGGGCTGGTATGGCGAATCCTCAACAAATAGACCTTGCTCACCCAAACTACCGTAAACCTCATCAGTCGAGATATGGTGAAAGCGAATTTGGCGACGCCCCGACTTCTGACTCGTCCTTTCCTCCCGAACTAACTCCAAAAGGTTATAGGTTCCCTTAACATTGGTCTCGATAAAAAGGCCGGGTCCATCTATCGAGCGGTCGACATGCGACTCCGCTGCAAGATGCATGATGGCATCCGGCTGATGACGCTTAATAACATCCCGCAACGCGTCTTGATCGCATATGTTTACCTGTTCGAATACATAACCGTCATATTGGGACTGACCAGAAAGTGTCGATAGATTACCCGCATAGGTTAACGCGTCAACGTTAACAATCTTCTTGACGTTTTTTTCAATTAAGTGCCTTATGACAGCAGACCCAATAAAGCCGGCGCCACCTGTAACGAGAATACAGTTCTGATCAGGTAAGATCATCGACGCTCCGTTCTGTTTTCTGATTCAACATCTCTGCGGTAGCTGTTTTCAAGTCTTGATAAATTAAAGAAGCATAGTCACGCACACCCTCTGCAACCGGAATCGGTTCACTGTTAAAACCTGCACTGCGGATCTTTGTCATTTCGGCTTCGGTAAAGCTTTGATACTTTCCATTCAACTCCGTCGCCATTGGAAAATAGGTCAAGAATTTTTCTTTAACGGCCTCTTTAAGGGATAAAGAAGATTCGCCGTCCAATGCCCTGCAGGCATTTATCACAGCGATCGCAACGTCATTGAAACTCTGACTAGTTCCAGTTCCCACGTTATAGATGCCATCAACATTCCGGTTGTCGTAAAAAAATAAGTTTGCCCGGATCGCATCATTAACGTGTACAAAATCACGACGCTGCTCTCCATTTGAGAAACGGCCAGTTCCCTCAAAAAGACCAATTGTTTTTTTCTCAAAATACTGATGGGTTAGGTGCCAAACCACGGAGGCCATCCGGCCCTTGTGGGATTCTCTAGGCCCATAGACATTAAAGTACCTCAATCCCACAAGCTGGCTTGATCGATTCTTCTTTACCCGCCACGCGAAATGATCGAACAGCGTTTTAGAGTAGGCGTAAGCATTAAGCGGACGACAATCCTCCGCACTCTCGATAAAGGGTCCGTCTAAGCCATAAACGGAGGCAGACGACGCATAAACGAGTGGACACCCTACCGACTCCAGAGCCATTAGCAGTCGTTTTGAATACTCAAAATTAACAGACATTACAAAACGACCGTCTGCAACCATTGTGTCTGAGCATGCTCCCAGATGAAAGACGTATGAAAGATTCTTGGCCAAGGCTGCTGACTCCAACTTCTCGATAAAATCGTCCTTATCAAGATAATCTGCAACCGTTAAATCATTAATGTTTCGGATTTTTGAGACGTCAGAAAGATCGTCGACTAACAGGATGTCTGTTTCACCTCGCGAATTAAGTTCAGCGATTAGATTCGATCCGATAAATCCGGCGCCTCCAGTGACAACAATCATAGATTAAACGCTCCTATCCAACGAATCCGAAAAATCACTAACCCTCACCACGCTAGTTCCAAACCGACTGACCACAGCACTCGCGCCTATGGTCGCCAATTGAACGTTCTCTCGCCAACTCAATCCAAGGCCCAAGCCCAGTGCGATCACCGCAACGACCGTATCCCCGGCGCCGCTCACATCAAAAACTTCCAGCGCACTCGCGGCCTGATGAATCATCTCACCCGAATCTTTGAAAAGAGTCATCCCCTCATCGCCCTGGGTAACCAGTAACGCTTCGAGACCGGTCGCTTCAATCAAGTTGAAAGCTGCCGTACGGAACGCATCGCCAGATGCTGACACCCCAGTCACTGCTTCGAATTCAGAGCGATTAGGCGTAACTACAGTTGCCCCTTTATACCGACTGAAATCCGTTCCTTTGGGATCAATGATTATTGGCTTTTTAGTTAATAACGATATCGCCAGCATCTCTTCAACATGATCCAAACTACCTTTACCATAATCAGAGATCACCACGACATCGGCTTCATTATTTAAAGATCGAAAATCCTCGACTCCTTGGCGAATCAAATCATTGCTCGGCGCTTTCTCAAAATCCGCTCGCAATAACTGTTGATTGCGAGATACTATTCTTAACTTCTCAGTTGTACGTCCATGAGCATCGATATGTAAGTGACGGTCAACGTGTGCCTTAGCTAAAATAGCGTCGAGACGTTTACCCGCATCATCATCTCCAATGAACGAAAGCAAGTCACATCTCGCACCCAGTGAAGCGATATTTGCCGCAACATTTCCTGCGCCACCCGCGCATTCCTCCACGACATTGACATTAATGATGGGGACCGGTGCCTCAGGAGAAATTCGATCTACATCACCCAACCAATAACGATCAAGCATTGTGTCTCCAACCACTAGAATCCGTATGCCGGACGCCGTATCTAGCAGTTTTCGATTGACCGAATCCATATTATTGGGACTCCACCAATACCGGTCTTCGACCGATACTGTAATAAGAAAGATTGTGCATCGCGACGACCTTGGGATCGAAAACGTTACGACCATCAAAAATAACTTTGGAAATCAGTTTTTGCTCGAGTCGGTGAAAGTCAGGCGCACGGAATTCCTTCCACTCGGTAAGGAGTAGTAAAGCGTCTGACTGATCGACAGCATCATACAGATCATCGAAAAACTCAAGAGACGCGGTATCACCTAACTGCTTTTGAGCCTCGGTCTTCGCAACCGGATCGTAAGCACGAATAGCTGCGCCCCTCTCGGAGAGAGCTTTTATCACTGCAAGACTTGGCGCCTCTCTCATATCGTCAGTATTGGGCTTAAAAGAGAGTCCCCATATCGCAAAACATTTGCCGGTTAAGTCCTCACCAAAATGGGAAAGGGCCATTTCAACCAGGCGGTTTTTCTGGCTCTCATTTACGCGCTCAACCGCTTCCAGCAATTCAGGCTTGTGACCTGATTTGATCGCGATCTGTGCTAACGCTTTTACATCCTTGGGGAAACACGAGCCACCATAACCGCATCCTGGGTATATAAAATGATAGCCGATCCGCGGGTCTGATCCGATACCCAAACGGACCGCCTCTATGTCTGCCCCAACTCGCTCGGCTATATTTGAGACCTCGTTCATAAACGATATCTTGGTCGCCAACATCGCGTTAGCCGCATATTTTGTCAACTCTGCCGATCGAATATCCATCAATAAAAGGCGATCGTGATTACGATTAAATGGCGTGTAAAGTGCGCGCATAATTGATCGCGCCCGATCACAGTCTGCACCGACGACAATGCGATCAGGTTTGACAAAATCTTCTATCGCTGCGCCCTCTTTTAAAAACTCTGGATTAGATACCACAGCGAAATCAATTTTGTTGCCTCTGAACTCTAAGCGAGATTGAATTGCCTCACTCACACGGTCCGCAGTCCCAACCGGAACAGTTGACTTATTAACAATGACTTTAAAGTCGATGAGCGCGTCACCGATGCCCTCAGCAACCGCAAGCACATGCTGCAAGTCAGCCGAGCCATCTTCTCCTGGAGGAGTGCCAACCGCGATAAAAATGACGTCTCCATGATCAACGCCATCAGATAGGTTGGTTGAGAAACGAAGCCGGCCTGATTCGACGTTCGAACGAACAAGACTTTCGAGTCCAGGTTCATAGATTGGAATGACACCGTCTTGGAGTCCTCGAATCTTTTCCTCATCGGTATCAATGCAAAGCACCTGATTACCAACATCGGCGAGACAGGTGCCGGAAACAAGTCCTACATAACCGGTTCCTACAATCGTAACTTTCATTTGATCCAGATACCGTCTCTTCGAATTTGTGTTTCAACTAAAGGCGCCCAAAAAAGAAGGGTGCCTAGTCGACACCCCTCTTTTTAATCGTTTCCAATTTTATCAGTTTTGCGGCAACTTTCCATCGATCACGATGTTTTCGATGTTATTTTTGAGGGTTTTCTCGCCAATTCCGGGAACCTCCAGTAACTCATCAACGTGGGAAAAACCGCCGATTGCTAGTCGGTATGCGATGATTTGATCCGCCAAAATAGGGCCAACGCCCACAATATTCTCGGCCAATACCTCAGCAGAGGCCGTATTTATGTTTACCGGTCCTGCAGTTGCTACAGACCCATAAAACGTACCGAGAAGGAAAAGGAGTTTAGCGGTCTTTTTGAATCGAAATGTTTTCATTTTCTACGCTCCATGTAGATGGTTGATTGGACTATTGGACTGCAAAATTGCAGCCAACAACACTTTGGCAACTCTACCGGGAATCCGCAATGTAAATACATCACTGTCTGTCACGGTAAAGATATGACTACGATCCTAAAGACTATCGAGAAATGGAGAGTCTTTTTAAAATCTGAAATTGGGTTAGATCAGGACTGATAAAAATCGCCATGTTAACGAAAACTAACGCAGCACGGTAAAGCGAACGCAAACGACGGGGAAAGTAGTACAGGCTAACCGACTCAACGAACAGACACGAGCGAACAGCTTGCCCGTCAAATATATAGGTTACCCAAGATCAGAGCTTTTATTCCCCGAGCGATTAGCACGGCGACACAAAAACAACGCAGCGGTGGTTGGCGCAGCGCCCAGCAAAAAACCGAATAGCAATGCTACCAACAAAGCGACCACGATTTTGCCTTCCCATAAGAAGTCGAAGTACACCAAGGTCACATCTTGTGTATTTTTTGCCGCAAAAGTCATACCAAAAAAAATGATCATCACTAGCACTACACAGAGGACTGCTTTTTTAATAAAGCGCATCGAAATCAATCAAGAAAAGACCGGCGACGATACTTAATTATCGTGACCGTTTGGGACATCGTGTTTTGGTTTCGAGCTGTGCTGGTTCACTCGTTCACGGAGCAGTCTACCGGGCTTAAAGTGTGGTACGAACTTCCCGGGCACATCAACCGAATCACCGGTCTTGGGGTTGCGACCACTTCGCGGCATTCGATAACGAAGTCCAATGCTGCCAAAACCTCGGATCTCAATTCGATCCCCGGTAATCAACGCCTGGCGCATCCGATCGAGAACGGTGTTTACCGCAAACTCAACATCCCGCGGCGGCAAATGAGACTGATCAAGACAAAGGCGCTCGATTAGTTCAGACTTCGTCATCGTACTCATCGGATCGCCTGTTCGCGCATCTCTATCAAGTTCCTAGCTGTCTTGCTTGTTTAGTTCTTCTTTAAGTTTATCGCCAAGAGAGGTGCGCAGGGTCGTCTGACCGCTGTACTGCTGAACGGTTTGACCTTCGACCTCCGCATCTAGGGCTTTTATTGATAGCGTGATTCGTCGCGTCTTTCGATCAATACTGCTAATTTTGGCTTCAACCTCAGCATCGACACTCAAAACGGAGCGAGCATCTTCAACATAATCTCTCGACAATTCCGTTGCGCGGAGATAACCCTCAACGCCATCCCCGAGGTCGACGACGGCGCCCTTTGCGTCCACGCTAGTTACTTTTCCTTTGACCGATGCGCCCTTGGAGTGACCCCCAACAAAGGCGCTAAACGGATCCTCTAAAGCTTGTTTGACACCCAAGGAGATTCTCTCCCGCTCCGGATCCACAGAAAGCACGATCGCTGTAATTTGATCACCCTTTTTAAAATCACGAACCGCATCTTCACCCTCTCGATCCCACGACAAGTCACTCAGATGGATGAGTCCATCAATACCGCCTTCAAGACCAATGAATACTCCAAAATCGGTGATTGATTTGATTTCCCCAGTTATCTTATCGTTTCGCTGATGAGCGGCTGCAAACTCGTCCCATGGATTACCCGAACATTGCTTCATTCCGAGAGAAATGCGACGACGCTCTGAATCCACCTCAAGTACCATCACCTCGACTTCGTCCCCAAGATGACAGATTTTATTGGGATGGACATTCTTGTTCGTCCAGTCCATTTCAGAAACGTGAACGAGGCCTTCCACGCCTTCCTCAAGTTCCACAAATGCACCGTAATCGGTGATGTTTGTAACCTTGCCAAAGATTCGCGTCTTTTCCGGATAACGTCTTGCAATGTCTGACCAAGGGTCCTCGCCAAGTTGTTTCATACCAAGAGATACTCGGTTACGCTCTCGGTCGAACTTAAGCACTCGAACAGTCACCTCATCTCCAACATTAAGCGCCTCAGAAGGATGTTTAACCCTCTTCCAAGCAATATCCGTAATATGAAGCAGTCCATCGAGGCCGCCGAGATTCACAAACGCGCCGTAATCGGTGAGATTTTTGACAATTCCGGTAACCACTTGGCCTTCTTCAAGATTCTTGAGCAACTCACTTCGCTCTTCCTGCATCTCCTGTTCAACCACGGCTCGTCGCGACACAACGACGTTGTTCCTTGCTTGATCCAGCTTAATCACCTTAAATTCAAGCTCGCGATTTTCGAGGTAGGCAGAGTCCGTTACTGGCCGCACGTCCGCCAATGAACCCGGCAGGAATGCCCGAACCTCGTCGAGCGAGATCGTAAAGCCACCCTTTACCTTACCTGTCAGAAAACCAGTCACAATAGCCTCATTATCAAACGCCGTTTTTAGCGCTTCCCAAGACTTCACTCTTCGCGCTCTCTCTCGAGACAGGCGTGTGTTTCCGAAACCATCTTCCAGGGCTTCGATTGCAACTTCGACTTGATCTCCAATTTGGATAGAGACTGAACCGTCCGCATCGCGAAATTGTGTGGCGGGAATCTCAGACTCGGACTTTAGGCCCGCGTTTACGATGACGTAATCGTTATTTAAATCGATGACTTCGGCGACAATCACGGCGCCGGTCTGCATTATGGAGTTTTTAAAGCTCTCTTCAAGGAGTTGTTCAAAGTTTTCTGACATTTTTTTGGTAGGAAGCCTTATACAGAATGGCGAAGTTAGGGGTGAATTTTAACTGGAAGACCAGTCTCTTTATAAAACCAACTTGATCAATACCGTCGGACGCGTAACAAGCTCATTATTTCATCCAGAACTTGTTCCCGCGTAATTTCCGACGTGTCGATTTCGACGGCGTCGCTCGCAGGCATCAACGGGGATATGGCCCTATGGGTATCCTGATAATCCCTCGCCGCGATCTCGTTTTCGAGGCGCGAGAGATTAACATCAAAACCCTTGTCCTTCAACTGCTTATAACGCCTTTTTGCCCTGACTTTGGGGGTTGCTGTCAAGAAAACCTTCAACACGGCATCGGGAAAAACGACTGATCCTAAATCCCGCCCATCAGCAACGAGACCCGGCGCGCGTCGGGATTCCCGTTGTCGAGCCAATAGCGCCTGGCGAACTTCCGGGATCGCCGCATAAATTGACGCGGAACGTCCACCTTCCTCACTTCTGATCGCGGCGGTGATATCCCGACCCTCGACCCAGATTCGAATCTCATCTGTCCGGACCTCAAACCTAACATCAAGCTGATCCCCAACGTGCCGGAGTTGATCAATCTGCTCGGGAAGAATATGTTGCTCATGGGCAATATGAGCGAACGCCCTGTAAAAAGCCCCGCTATCGAGGACGTGCCAACCGAGTTTATGAGCCAATAACAACCCAACCGTGCCTTTTCCTGTTCCGCTCGGACCATCGATCGTAATGACAGGATCATGGTCAGACATTTTCCGCTGAATCCGATTCTGAAATATCTAATCCGACTTGATTGGCAATCTCGACAAAATCTGGAAAAGACGTTGCGATATTATCCGCATCACAGATTTTTATTTCCTCACTTGCGATCCCGCCTGCCACCGCGAACGCCATTGCAATTCGATGATCACCATAACTATCTACTTGGCCACCCTTTAATTGGCCACCGGTGATATCCATTCCGTCAGGCGTTTCGGAAGCTTCAATTCCAAGGACGCGTAGCCCATTAACCATTGCCGTAATCCTGTCGGACTCCTTGACCCTCAACTCCGCCGCACCTCGTATACGAGTAATACCGGTCGCAGCGGCTGCTGCCACCGCAATGATTGGGAACTCGTCGATTGCGCCCGCGACATCCTGAACAGATACATCGATACCATGAAGCTCGGACGAATGAACAACAAGATCGCAAACCGGTTCATTGGTAAATTCCTGAATATTAGAACGGCTAATTTTTGCACCCATTTGCATAAGAATTCTCAGTACGGCATCTCGAGTCGGATTAATACCGATTCGTTTCAACACTAGTTCACTCCCCGACAGCAGGCAGGCGGCTACGATAAAAAATGCAGCGGAAGAGATATCTGATGGTATACGGACTGCCTGGCCAACAAGTTCCTCGTCACCAGAAATCCGAAGGCCCTTGTTCCCTCCCGAACTCTTTTGAGAAAACGCGCCTAACATTCTTTCGGTGTGATCGCGGGACGCTACCGGTTCAACGATCACTGTCTCGCCTGAGGCATATAACCCTGCCAGCATTACCGCCGACTTTACTTGTGCACTTGCTACCGGGAGCACATATTTAATTCCTTGTAATTCCGAACAACCTCTTATGATTAATGGCGCACGATTATCTTGGCTCTCAATGTCAGCGCCCATCTTGGAAAGGGGCTCAATCACTCTCCCCATCGGGCGACTTTTAAGTGACTCATCGCCTATCAGCACGGTGTCGAACCCCTGACCCGCGAGTAGTCCGCTCAACAACCTCATCGACGTGCCCGAATTTCCAAGATCCAGCGGTCGAACCGGCTCGCTAAGACCGTATTTACCCACACCTTCAACTATCACGACCCCGGCACACGGCCGATCCACTCCGACCCCCATTAACTCAAACGCGTTTAAGGTTGCGAGCACGTCGTCGCCTTCCAGAATTCCCTCGATTCGGGTTTGACCCTCTGCGATTGCACCAAACATAATGGCTCGGTGACTGATTGACTTGTCCCCAGGGATTGTCGCCTCTGAAATAAGGGCCGACGACGGCTTAGACAGTAGATAAGTCATATTGGCTAATTAATTTTTTGATTCGGTCTTGATAGTTTCAAGCCGGTTTCGAAGTAACTTTGCCGCCTTAAACAACCCCTCCAAAGATTCTCCGTCGGATTCCGTAATCGAATTCTTAATCCGGTCAAGAATCGTTTGATAAGCGTTAATCAGTTCAACGGTAATCTCTTTATTATCAAGACAGATATCGCGCCACATGACAGGATCACTGCCGGCGACTCGGGTAATATCAAAAAACCCGCCTGCTGCTAATGCTAGGCACTCATCTTGGTCAATCTGCTGGGCAAGTTGAGACACCAGCGCGTAAGCGACGATATGAGGCAGGTGACTGGTCATGCCAAGGACACGGTCATGAGCATCAACTTCCATAATTTTGATGTGTGAGCCAATTCGCTCCCATAGTTGCGTTATTTTCTGAATAGAGGCGGGATTCGTCTCTGCGGTTGGCGTAAGAACAGTCCAATGATTTACAAAAAGATCGGGGCGCGCAGCCGCCGGACCACTAGACTCACTGCCCGCAACCGGATGACCCGGCACGAAATGCTCAAACTGATCAGCTAAAGCGTTCCGGGCAATGTCGACGACGCGCCGTTTCGTACTACCGGCATCAGTTAAGATCGCGCCGGTTTGAAGCGCTTCGCCCACCTGGGGCAATAAACTTGTCATTGTGCCAACTGGAGTTGCCAAAAGAACTACATCCGCCCGAGATACAGCTTCCCCCACATTCGTTGTACTCGAATCAATTAGTCCACGCTCCATAGCCATATCAAGGGTCTGCATATTACGCGCGCAACCCACAACATGACCGACTAATCCCCGCTCCTTTAATGCGCTGGCAACCGACCCTCCGATAAGTCCGACTCCAATAACAGCAAGCCTGTCGATCAGCGGCAAGTTAATCGATGTCGGCATTTTAAGCTTCTGCCAAGTGACTAATAATTTTTCTTAAGGTCGCAATAACTTTTTGATTTTCAGAAGGCAATCCGACCGTGATCCTGAGGTGCTCGGGAAGGCCATAATTTCCGACCGGACGGACGATCACTCCCTCGGTCAGCATTAATTCATATATTTTTGAAGCGTTAGAGCCTACTTGCACACAGATGAAATTAGCCACCGAAGGGATTGTCGTTAAACCAAGATCAACTAAGGCCTGGTTCAACTGAAAGAGTTGCTCGGCATTCTCCGTGACGCATTGGGAAATAAAGTCTGAATCTGAGAGCGCGGTTTCCGCTGCTGCGAGCCCCATTGAATTGACATTGAATGGTGGTCGCACCCGATTAAGTATCTCAGTAATCTCAGGCGTTGCGATGGCATAACCCACTCGCAAGGCAGCTAAACCATAGGCCTTGGAAAACGTTCTGGTGACGATGAGGTTTGGAAAGCGCGTCAATAGAGCGACGCCATCTGGATAATCGTTTACACCAAATGGCCTCACGTATTCAAAATAGGCTTCGTCCAGCACTGTAATAACGTGATCAGGAAGATCTGAAAGAAATGCCTCAACTTTTCCCTGACTTACATAAGTCCCGGTTGGATTATTAGGATTTGCGATGAACACGATGCGGGTATCCGAGTTGATTGCCTCACGCATCGCCTCTAGGTCATGTCCAAACTGGATTGCCGGCACGATCGCTAGGTTCGCATCTACTGATTTTGCGGCTAACCCATAGACCGCAAATGCATGTTCAGAAATCACAACGCCCTGGCGTGACTCCACAAAGCATCGCGTAATAATATCGAGCACATCGTTGGACCCGTTACCCAGCGTGAGCTGTGACGGCAATACATTTAATTGCGCTGACAATTGTGTCTTAAGTCGAAAGCCGGAACCATCAGGGTACCGAGCTAAATCATTCGCGCAATCTCTTAACGTATTCTCAACACGTGGACTTGCCCCTCTCGGATTCTCGTTAGAGGCGAGTTTGATAATTTCGCTGATGCCCAATTCACGTTCTAACTCCTCTACCGGCTTGCCGGGTTGGTAGGGTCGTAAGTCCCGGACACCATTAGCAACGAGTTGATGGAGGCTTGATTCGGCGGTCATATGCTTCGTGGGTAAGAGCCCAAGAGTTTAAAAAAGGCAGCCTCCCCTTTCATTCGCTCAACCGCTTCAGAAACGGATGAGTCCTCAATATGCCCCTCAATATCAATAAAGAAGACATAACGCCAAAGCTGAGGGCGCATTGGGCGAGACTCGATGCGAGTCATGCTTATTTTCGAATCGGCTAACGGCTCAAGCAGTCTAAGCAGCGCCCCTGATTGATCAGGATTGGCAACGGCGATGCTTGTCTTGTCTCGCCCGCTCCGTTCGGGGGCTTGCCTTGAGATCACCAGGAAACGGGTGGTATTACCCGGAATATCTTCAATTTTACGGGCCCGGATTTCCAAACCGTAAACGCTACCCGCAAGTTCCGAGGCCACGGCCAAAATCGTGGGATCTTCTGCTGCGGCCTTTGCCGCATCTGCCGTGCTGGATGTTGCAACCTGGTCCAGTTGGGGCCAATTTTCTGCTAGCCAACCTCGACATTGGGCAAGCGCTTGCTCATGGCCTGCTATTGTTTTTGATTTTTGTGCGTCCGGATGCGCTAACAAGCAATGGGAGACTCTTAAATCGATTTCATTACATATCTTCAGTTCGGTTTTCAGCAAAAGGTCAAGGGTTGCATTGACTCCACCTTCGGTTGAATTTTCGATTGGAACAACTCCGAAGTCGGCCGCTCCGGTCTCGGTCAGCCGAAAGACTTCTTTTATGCTTGACGCCGGAGTCGCGTCAATCTGCTGTCCGAATACTTTATAAGCGGCCTGTTCGGTGAACGTTCCTTCTGGACCTAACACCGCAACCGTTAATAATGCCTCGACACCTCTCGCTGCGGAGATGATCTCGCGAAAAATTGCCTTGATTGCATCTTCTGAAAGCGGTCCCTGACTCGACTTGATGAGGCGATCAAGTATCTGGACCTCGCGTTCGGGGCGATAAACAGGTGCACCGAGACTCGTTTTGCGGGACCCGATTTCCGAAGCCAACCGGACCCGGTCATTAATCAGGTTCAATAACTTCTCGTCGATCTGATCGATTTGATTACGAAGCGGCTCTAACTCTTTATTCTTCGACATTTCGTTAACGGACTAAGGCGTCAATGACACCCGACTTGTTAAAGGAATCTTTGCAGAGTCTACCCGCAGATCATACTTAAAGGGTTGAAAATTGGTTACTCAACCGAATCCAATGCTTCACCCGAGTCGATGACTTTACCAATACTCACCAGATTTTCTCGATCATCCAGCCGGATCAAACGCACGCCTTGGGTATTGCGCCCCACAACGGGTATTTCCCCGGTGCGAGTCCGGACAAGGCGACCACTACCAGTGATCAGCATTAAATCATCGCCCTTGATAACCCGATCGGCTCCAATGAGTGCGCCGTTTCGCCCGCCAACTTTAATCGCGATTACCCCCTGACCGCCACGGTTTTTTAACGGGAACTCGTTTAATTCGGACCGCTTACCGAAACCATTTTCAGTTGCTACCAGCACTGTTTCGTCGTCACTATCCTCGTTAAAAATCAACATCGAAATGACTTCATGGCCATGCTTCATGTTGACTCCTCGGACACCGCGCGCTGTTCTTCCCATCTGTCGAACTTGAGATTCAGAAAAGCGAATTGCTTTCCCTCCCGAGGTGAACAGCATAATATCCGAGTTCCCTGTCGTCAGCGCAACTTCGACCAACTCATCATCCTCGCCCAGATCAACCGCGATTAAACCGATTGAGCGAGGCCTTGAAAACTTATCGATTTCGCATTTCTTAACGACTCCACGACGAGTCACCATGCAAACAAAACCTTCTGTATTACTTTTATTAATGGGCAGTAGTGCCGTAATGCGCTCGGATTCGGAGAGAGGTAAAAGATTAATAATAGGTCGGCCACGAGCTTGCGGTCCCGCCACTGGAAATTGATAAACCTTCAGCCAGTAAACCTTTCCGAGATTTGAGAAACACATTACCGTATCGTGAGTGTTGGCAACGAATAACCGTTTTACGAAATCTTCTTCCTTGGTCCGGGTAGCTACCCTACCTTTGCCGCCCCGCTTTTGAGCATGATAATCTGAAACCGGCTGGGACTTGACGTATCCTTCGTGAGATAACGTGACCACCCGGTCTTCGGGCGTGATCAAATCTTCGTCGTCGAGATCTTCGTGAAGATCGTTGATTTCGGTCCGCCGCGAATCGCCATAACGGTCTTTGATATCAACTAACTCAGCACGAATAACCTCCATCAATCGATCAGGGCTTTCGAGGATATCAAGGAATTCCCGAATCCGTTTAAGAACCTCTACGTATTCTTCCCTAATCTTTTCCTGTTCAAGCCCGGTCAGACGGTGAAGACGTAGATCAAGTATTGCTTGCGCTTGCAATGGCGAGAGGCGATACCCCTGTTCACTCATGCCATATTCATCTGCCGACTTCTCAAACGAGCCTTCCTGAAGACGAGAGGCCTCAAGCATCTGATCCACGACGCGAGACTCCCACGCTCGTGCCAGGAGCCCTGCTTTTGCTTCGGCCGGACTCGTCGACTTCTTAATCAATTCAATCACTGGATCTATATTGGCCAATGCAACCGCGAGCCCTTCCAGCAGATGAGCGCGGGCGCGGGCCTTCTTCAGGTCAAAAAGAGTTCGGCGGGTGACGACTTCACGACGATGACGAATAAAGTCTTCGAGAAGCTCAATTAGAGTAAAAAGTCTGGGCTGATTGTTCCTGAGTGCAACCAGATTGATACCGAATACTGTCTGCATCTGGGTATGCTGGTACAGGTTATTCAGGATAACTTCGGGACTCTCGCCGCGCTTCAGTTCAATAACAACTCGCATGCCAGACTTGTCCGATTCATCTCGTAACCCCGATATTCCCTCGAGGCGTTTATCTCTAACCAACTCCGCAATCTTTTCAAGGAGCCTTGCTTTGTTGACCTGGTACGGCAACTCGGTTGCAATCAATGCATAGCGGTCATTCCCCGGCATATCCTCCGTAAGTACCCTGGCTCGAACATAAATCTTGCCCCGACCTGTCCGATACGCATCCCGAATACCTCGACTCCCGTTAATGATGCCGCTCGTTGGAAAATCAGGTCCCGGAATAATTTCCAAAAGCTTCTCCAGAGACACGTTTGGGTCATCAATCAGAGCCAAACAGCCGTCGATTGCCTCGGAAAGATTATGCGGCGGAATATTGGTAGCCATGCCAACCGCAATGCCGGCAGACCCATTAACCAAGAGATTTGGAAACCGGGCGGGCAAAACCGAAGGCTGATGTTCGGTTTCATCATAATTTGGAACAAAATCGACTGTTTCACGGTCAAGATCGCTCAGGAGTTCATGCGCGATTTTGTCAAGACGAATCTCGGTATATCGCATCGCTGCAGGCGCATCACCATCTACTGACCCAAAATTGCCTTGCCCATCGACAAGGGGATATCGCAATGAGAACGGCTGAGCAAGTCTTACAATAGCGTCATAAACCGCTGAATCACCATGAGGATGATACTTACCAATCACATCGCCAACGACTCGGGCCGATTTTTTGTAGGCTTTGTTCCAGTCATTGCCAAGTACAGACATGGCAAATAAAACTCTCCGATGAACAGGCTTGAGACCATCTCTTACGTCTGGAAGCGCCCGACCCACGATGACACTCATCGCATAATCTAGATACGACTTGCGCATCTCCTGCTCAAGATTTGCGGGTAGGGTTTCTCTGGCTATTTCATCCATAAGATTCAAGCGACTCTCTAAAGTCGTATCAAACTAAAAAGGTGATTTGGAGAAGCGCTAGAGGATTTACCCGCGATTAATAGCGCTCTAATTCTGGTTAGAATTTTACCACGAAATCCTATTTTTCGCGCATATGACTACTCGGAAAATCTGTTTAATTAACGCAAAAAATAACCTGAAAACGGCCCGAACCGCGACACTTATAATGAAGCAACGATCCAGTTCAAAATGCTGCCCATCCAAGGAATCATCAGGACGAGCAACAACGCATTAACACCCAATGCCCAACCGACAAGGGGCCGGTAACCATATGACGATGCGCTAAGCAAATGCGGCGTAGGGTCATCGAAATACATCAACTTAACAATTCTTAAATAATAGAACGCGCCAACAACTGCAAAGAGTATCGCGACCACGACAATTTCAATAAAACCTGCTTCCAGCGCCGCTTCGAGAACGAATAGTTTTGCAAAGAATCCTGCCGTGGGCGGTATTCCCGCTAAAGAAAACATGGCCACCAGCATCATTAACGCAAGAAGAGGATTCCGCCGATTAAGTCCGCGAAGATCATCTAATTGGTCGCACTCAAAACCCGGCCGACTCAGGGCAAGGACCACACCAAAAGCCACAAGCGTCGTAAACATGTAGATCAGCGTATACATCATTGCTGCTGAAAGACCGAGTTCCCCGGCTGTCGAAAAGCCAAGCAAAAGAAAACCCATATGGGAAATTGTGGAATAGGCAAACATTCTCTTAATGTTTGATTGCGCAATCGCAATGATATTGCCGAGGCCAATTGACAAAACAGCAGCAACCAAGATGACGTCTTGCCAAATCTCAAGCCAACCCCCAAGACCCGAAATCAGCAGTCGAAGTAAGATCGCAAACGCTGCAAGTTTCGGTACCGCTGAGAGATATAGCGTGGTGCTCGTCGCCGAACCCTCATAAACATCCGGCACCCACATATGGAAAGGAGCGGCTCCAAGTTTAAATAATAACCCTGCAATGACCATCACTACCGCGAGCGTTAAAGGAAGGCTCGAGGGGGCCAGGTTAGTCAATGTGGCGTCTGAAATTTGATCCAAAGAAAGTGAACCCGTAAGGCCATATAGCAATGACATCCCGTACAACAACAGCCCAGACGCCAGCGCGCCAAGGATAAAATATTTCATCGCCGCTTCCGCAGCTGCTACTGAATCACGCTGCATCGCAATCATTCCGTAAAGGCAAAGCGCGAGCAGTTCGATTCCCACATAAAGTGTCAAAAGGTGAGACGAGCCTATCATTGTCATCATGCCGACCACCCCGAACAGAGCCAGCACCAGATACTCAACCCGCCAGAGACCTCGCTCTAAGCTATATGCCCTTGAATAAAACAAGACCACTGCTGCTGCCAGGCACGTCGCGGCTCGCAACACAGCGGAAACACCGTCTTGAACCACAAGGCCATTTAACGCTGAGCCAAGCGGATGCGCCAACTGTTCCAGCGAAAGATAGCTGGCTACGAGCAATGAAACGGCTGTTAATGGCCAGGCCAGTGCACACGATTTATGGGGCTTTGTTATTAACTCGACCAAAAGAATAAGACAGGCCATTGCGGAGACCACGATCTCCGGCAAGACTGCGCCAATATTGAGTTCAGCTAAGGTCATTACAGTTTTGTTATCTCTAGATGCGCAAGTAAATTTGCGATGCTCTGCTCCATGACTTCGAGTAAGGGCGACGGCCAGACCCCGATCAACAGAACTGCCAAGGCAAGAATGCCCATGACACCGAGTTCGCGGCAATCTAGATCTTTCAACGCCTCTACGTCCGGATTGGAGATTCCGCCAAAAATAACCCTCTTAACCATCCACAATGTATAAGCCGCCCCGACGATTAAGGTCAGAGCAGCAATTGATGCATAAACACCGCTCACAGAAAATGCGCCCAGAATGACCAAAAATTCCCCAACAAAGCCTGATGTTCCCGGGAGTCCCGCGTTCGCCATTGCAAAAAACACCATAAAAAATCCGAACATCGGCATCACTTTGACCACGCCTCCATAGACCGATATTTCTCGGGAATGCAAACGATCATAAAGAACGCCAACACCCAAAAACATCGCCGCCGAAATAAAGCCATGGGAAATCATTTGAACAACCGCGCCAGTCATTGCTGTCGTGTCAAATACAAAAAATCCTAAAGTCACAAAACCCATATGGGAAATCGACGAATAGGCGATCAATTTCTTCATATCGCGCTGAACCAGGGCGACTAACGCAATATACACAACCGCTATGAGGGACAAACCGATTACGAGCCACGCGAGCTCATGAGCAGCGTCGGGCGCTATCGGCATCGCAAAGCGCAAAAATCCATAAGCGCCCATTTTTAGAGTGACGGCCGCAAGGATCACTGACCCACCGGTCGGCGCCTCCACATGCGCATCAGGAAGCCAGGTATGCACAGGCACCATGGGTACCTTGACTGCAAACGCGGCAAAAAAAGCGAGAAAAATTAATGTCTGGACAGAACTTGTCAGAGGCAACTGTTGAAACACAAGGACATCAAATGATCCCTGTGAAGCGTTGTACAAATAAAGCAATGCAACCAGCATCAACAATGACCCGGCGAGTGTATATAAAAAAAACTTTATTGCAGCATAAACACGGTTCGGCCCACCCCAGATCCCGATAATTAGAAACATGGGGATCAGCATGGCCTCCCAGAACAGGTAAAACAAAATACTATCGAGAGCGCAAAAAACCCCAATCATTAATCCTTCCATAATAAGGAACGATGCAAAATATTGTGCCACGCGTGTTTGGATAACACGCCATCCAGCAATGACTACAATTATGGTCAAAAATGTAGTGAGCAGAATTAACGGAACAGAAATTCCGTCAACGCCAAGAAAGTATTCAATATTGAATCGGTCAATCCAGGGTTGACGCTCTACAAACTGCATATCGCTACCACTTCGATCGAAGCGGGTCCACAGCGACAAGCTGACCCAAAAAGTCAGGAGGGATACCAACAGTGAAGACCAACGTGCGACGCTCGGGCGATGACTACCCGAAATTAAGAGCACTAATGCTCCGCCGATGATGGGAAGCCAAATGACGAGAGATAACAGGTGATTATCCGAAAAGTTCATCTTAAATCTGCTACCTAAACAGTAGCCAGGAAAGTATCGCGACCAGGCCAATGATCATGACAAAAGCATAGTGATAAACCAGTCCGCTCTGCGAGCGGCGAAAAAGGGTCGATGCTCTGCCGATCAGACTCGCCGTCCCGTTAACCAATATCCCGTCGATTGTTCGCTGATCTACCCACTTCCACAGTAAATGACCAAGTGACTGGGACCCTTTCGCGAAAACCTGGTTATAAAGTTCATCAAACCCATATTTCTTGAGAAGCACGTGGTGGACAAGCTTCATCCGCCGGGTTACATGATCGGGCCAATCCGGCCTTAGAGAATAAAATATCCAGGCCAGAACAATTCCCGCAATTGCGAGCCAAAACGGCCAAGAGAAAGGCGCGTGAGACAGCATCTCTAACGCACCGAAATGCCCACCATCGGAAAGCGAGCTAACGTTAACGACGCTCTCTCCTAGCAGACTGCCGTCACCGACGGCTCCGACAAGTAAAACGCCGGCAAAAATTGACGGAATCGCCAGAAGCACGAGCGGTAGCGTGACGACCCATGGGGACTCATGCAGATGCGTTCGCGTATGCTCATCGACGCGAGACGGACCATGGAAGGTCATAAAAATCAGGCGGAATGAATAAAATGCCGTGATCAAAACCCCGAGCAAAACGGCGACATATGCAAAGCCAGCCCCCGGTATCTCCGAATGCCGGACCGCCTCGATAATAGCGTCTTTCGAAAAGAAGCCCGCAAATGGCGGAATGCCGGCGAGCGCCAAGCTTCCTACGACCGATGTGAGGTAGGTAATCGGCATCAAACGACGCAATCCACCCATCCGACGCATATCCTGTTCATGGTGCATTGCGATGATTACCGACCCGGCTGCCAAAAATAACAGCGCTTTGAAGAAAGCGTGGGTGCCTAAGTGAAAAATCGCGACCGAGTAAGCAGATGCGCCCAAAGCCACTGTCATATAACCCAATTGAGACAGCGTTGAATACGCAACCACCCGTTTAATATCGGTTTGCACCACCGCCACAAAAGCCATCAACAACGCCGTCAAGGCCCCAATGATCAAGACGGTCGAAGATGCGGTTGTGGATAACTCAAACAACGGGGACATACGGGCGACAAGGAAAATACCCGCGGTTACCATCGTCGCCGCATGAATTAACGCAGAAATCGGAGTTGGCCCCTCCATGGAATCGGGTAACCATACATGAAGCGGAACTTGAGCTGATTTACCCATCGCACCTACAAACAAAAGTAAGCAAATGAGAGTAATCCAACTCCATTCATTCCCAAAAGGTCCGGTTACCGATTCGTGTTGAACACCATGAACGCCGGCAAAAACTTCGCTGTAATCCAGCGTGCCGAATAGGCTCAAAATCGCGGCGATTCCCAGAATAAACCCGAAGTCTCCTACTCGATTCACTAAAAAAGCCTTTAGATTCGCTTTTATCGCTGACTCGCGCTCGTACCAGAACCCGATCAGAAGATAGGAAACGAGCCCGACCGCCTCCCATCCGAAAAACAGTTGGAGAAAATTATTCGACATCACCAACATCAGCATCGCGAAAGTGAACAGCGCGATATAACTAAAAAAACGGGTATAGCCCGGATCATCCGACATGTAACCGATTGTGTAGATATGAACCATCAACGACACAAATGTCACAACCACCATCATCACTACCGTCAAAGAGTCGATCAGAAAACCAATTTCAAACTTAACGCCGGCGACAACGCCCCACGTATAAACGCTGCCATTAAAATAGCCGCCGTCAAACACATCCCAGGCGACTAGACAAGATAATAAAAAAGCGAGCCCCACCCCACCAATTGCGATGCGATGGGATAGACGCCTTCCGATCCTGGGGCCAAGAAAGCCCGCGCCGATAGCGGCAAAAAGACACGACAGCGGAATCAACAGATAGATCAGTTCGTTACTTATCATCGAGATTAGCCTTTGAGCCGGTCGAGATCCTGAACGTTGATCGATCGACGCGTCCTAAACAACACGATAAGAATCGCGAGCCCAATCGCAGCCTCGGCGGCAGCAACGGTCAGTATGAAAAACACAAAAACCTGACCCGATAGATCCTGAAGATAATGCGAGAACGCGACAAAATTCATGTTAGCGGCGAGCAAAAGCAGTTCAATCGCCATTAAGATAATGACGAGATTCTTACGATTCAGGAATATACCCACGACGCTGATCGCAAACAAAAGAGCGCCAACAATCAAATAATGTGACAAGGGAATCATGAGTCGTCCTCCGGACGGCTCGGCAAGGTGACCAGGCGCACACGATCCGCCTTTCGAACCTTAACTTGTCTCTCCGGCGCCTGATACCGGGTCGTTGGTCGCCGCCTCAGGGTGAGAGATATCGCCGCAATTATGGCCACCAATAAAATGACTGCCGCTAACTCAAAAACGAACACGTACTCGGTGTAAACGAGTTCTCCAAGCGCTTTGGTATTGCTGTAGTCGGCGCCCTGCCCTGCAGGTCGAGGCAGACTCGTCGAACCAAAATCCTTTGAGAACATGACCAGCACAAGCTCCCCAGCCATCAAAATCGCAATCAACAGGCCGAGCGGAAGATAGTTTGTAAAGCCTGCTCTCATTTTCGCAATATCAATGTCCAACATCATAATGACGAACAGGAAGAGCACCATAACGGCCCCAACGTAAACGAGTACAAGCGTAATGGCTAAAAATTCGGCCTCAAGAGTTAGCCAGATACAAGCCGCGCTAAAAAACGCGAGCACCAAAAAGAGAGCGGCCCGAACGGGGTTGCGCACGGTAATCACCATGAGGCTTGAAGCGACTAGAATGGTCGAAAACACATAAAATGTAATCTGAAGAAAACTCATGACTTATCGATACGCCGCGTCGGCTTGCCGAGCGGCCGCAATTGAGGTTTCATGCGCATCTCCAATCTCGAGTAAATCATCTTTGCTGACCGTGCCCGAAGCGCCCGTCTCAAAGTGATACTCATGAAGATCAGTGAGTACAATTGAGTCGACCGGACAGGCCTCCTCACAATAACCACAATAAATACACTTAAATAAATCGATATCGTATCGAGTCGTACGGCGAGTGCCATCATCGCGCTCCTCTGACTCGATGGTAATCGCCAAGGCCGGGCACACCGCTTCACACAGTTTGCAGGCGATGCAACGCTCCTCGCCGTTGGGATATCGCCTCAACGCATGAAGCCCTCTAAACCGAGGAGATTTAGGCGTTTTTTCTTCCGGATACTGAATCGTAAGTTTTTTTCTAAAGAAATAGCCCGCGGTAACCGATAACCCCTTGAGCAAGTCGCCCAAAAACCATGTATTAAGAAGACGTTTTATCATTATCAGGCTCAGGTAAACCAGTAACCGATCGGCGTATAAAACCGAGCGACGCCGATCACGACGATCCAAATGAGTGTCACCGGAATAAAGACTTTCCATCCCAAACGCATAATCTGGTCATATCGATATCGGGGAAACGTTGCCCGAAACCAAAGGAATAAGAAAGCGACCATTGATAACTTAATAAAAAACCAGCCAATGTCAGGAATCCAGGTAAATGGCGCAAACGGGAGTGGCGAATACCATCCGCCCAGAAACAAGATGACAGTCAACGCTGAAATCAGAATCATGTTGGCATATTCAGCTAGAAAGAAGACGGCAAAGCCCATTCCTGAGTAATCAACATGAAAACCGGCAACGATCTCCGACTCACCTTCGGCAACATCGAAAGGTGCACGATTAGTTTCGGCAACACCGCTAATTAAATAGACCATGAATAAAGGAAACAACGGCAGAACGTACCACTGATGAATACCGCCCTGTTGCGCCATCACGATTTCACGAAGATTCAGGGATCCGGCGGCCATAAGAACACCAACCAAAGCAAAACCCATCGCAATCTCGTAGGCGACGATTTGGGCCGCCGATCGCATTGCGCCCAAGAATGCATACTTGGAATTTGACGCCCAGCCCGCGACAACAACGCCATAAACACCCATCGATGTTAATGCGAGCACATAAAGCAAGCTCGCATTAATATCCGTCAGAATCAGATTCTCCGTAAACGGTATTACCGCCCAAGCCCCCAGGGCCGGAACCAACGCTAGTATCGGCGCAATGATAAAGAGATAGCGGTCCGCGTTGGTCGGAATAATCATCTCTTTGAACATCAGTTTCACTGCATCAGCGATGGGTTGCAGCAGACCCTTCGGTCCTACACGATTTGGACCTACACGAACATGCATATAGGCAATCACTTTTCGCTCCGCTAGCGTGTAGTAGGCGACCATCGCGAGCAGTGGCAAAACAATTGCACTGATCTTAAGTCCAATCTGAATGACAAGCGGTAGCGCGACCCAAATACTAACGATCAAATCAAGCATCGCGCTGACCCGCCGCAATACTAACGTGGGTTTCGTTTCTTAACGCAGCCGTTTCTTTCGATCCTGCTGGAATAGACACACTTCCAGGGCTAACGTTTTGATCGGCATCAATCGGTAGTTCGACTTTTTTACCATCCGCACTCAATGTGATCGATTCACCGTCTTGAAGATCATATTTTTTAAGATCTGACGGATGAACCCGACATCTTCGTCCACGCTCTGCGTCTGCCGTCTGATCAAGCGACCTCGCTCGCCGGACAACCGGATCTGCGGCATATAACGGTGTCCAAAAATGGGTAGTCATCGCGGATGGCGATTTATCAACGGACCTATTTCCGAACGTCCAGTGCTCACTCTCAAGTGTGTGCCAATCGGGCGTGCTCGGGGGTGGAATTTCAGCAATCACATCGTCAGTCGTTTGATATTCAAAGCCTTCAAGCGATAAAAAGTTCCCGAGCACCCTAAGCACTTTCCAGCCTGGCCGGGCACCTCCTCTCGGGTCCAGTGCGGCGCTAGAGCGTTGAAGTAACCCATTGAGGTTTAAATAGCTACCCGCCATTTCAGTGTATGGCGCAATAGGAAGCACGAGCGTTGCCTGATCGGGTATCGACGACCGGAAAGCGCTGAAAACCACCACGTTTTTAGCACGATCCAAAAGTTGGGAGAGCTTTCTCGGGTCACAGTGATCGATAGAAGGCTCTAGCCCATAAAGCAGGACGGTTTTTGCCTCCAAATCCAAAATCGTCTGGGCGTTCGCACCCGCGGTGGACGCCTCGATCCCGCCCGGGAGCCGGTGTGGTACCACACCCGCCCACCATGCACCCGCACTATTAGCCGGCGCGATCACGCCGATCGCGCCTCCTGAGACCCGAGCCAGGACGCTCGCCAATACCCGGATTGCTGCTCCGCTCGGATGGTTGAGCGCTTGTTCGCCCAGAATAATCGAAGCGGAACCTTTAAGCAGGTCCGACATTTCGGTGACCTCGGCGGGTGAGAGGACTCCCTCGGGTTGAGGAGTAAACCCGTTCGGCAGTTTCTCAGCACCCCCTTCAAAGCTTGAGATCAGTTGACAAAGCGCGTCAACTATCGATGCCGGGTCAACCACGCTCTCGACCGCGACATCGAAATTCGCGTCAATACCCGATGATCCTAAAGTGCCGACCCTGCCCCCTGCGCCAACTAACTCGCGAATCCTCAGCGCGAGAAGCGGGATTTCCTTTCTCGGATTAGCGCCCACAAGCAATAAACCATCAAGGGATGATAGGTCCACGAGCGGCGTTTCAAGCGAGGGATAAGGAGCTGCAAGTTGATCGTCTGCGAAATCTCTCTGCGATAATCGATGGTCAATATTTGATGACCCCACTGCCCTCATAATTTTTTGCAACAAGAAACCTTCTTCAGTCGAGGCCAATGGATGCATCAGCGCGGCAAGCGTCTCACTGGCATCTTGTCTGGCGAACTCGACGGCATCAGCTGCAAGGCGAATAGCCTCTTCCCAGGAAATCTCTTTAAGGCCTTCAGCAGCTCTCACCAGTGGTTGTAGCAACCGGTCCTCCGACCCGGCGCCCTCGAAAGCAAAACGGTCCCGATCAGAAATCCAACATTCATTTGTTGCAGGATGCTCGCGAGGCACGACTCGTTTTACCTCCTGATGCGCGGTCTGAACATTGATGTGCGTCCCAAGGCTATCGTGAGGACTAATAGCTTGATGGGACATCAACTCCCACGGCCGCGCACTAAAGCGATACGGTTTCGAGGTTAAGGCGCCTACCGGACAGAGATCAATGATATTGCCGGACACTTCACTATCAACCGAGCCATCGAGATAAGTTTCTATCGTCATTGCTTCACCGCGACCTGTCGCGCCTAACTCCATGGTGCCGGCGATTTCTTGTCCAAATCGCACGCAACGGGTACAGTGAATGCAACGCGTCATCGCGGTCGCAACGAGTGGACCGAGATTAATCGAATTTTTAACCCGCTTTTCTTCCTCATAGCGCGAGTAATCCTGACCAAATCCCATTGCCTGATCCTGAAGAGGACATTCGCCTCCTTGGTCGCAAACGGGGCAGTCCAGCGGATGATTGATCAGAAGAAACTCCATTGTCCCCTGCTGTGCTTCTATCGCAACTGCCGAGCGAGTCCGGACAACCATTCCATCACTTACCGGTGTTGCGCAAGCGGGAAGCGGCTTGGGGGCCTTTTCGACCTCGACAAGACACATTCGGCAATTAGCCGCAATTGAGAGTTTGGAGTGATAACAAAATCGAGGAATATAAACACCGAGCGCATCGGCCGCCTCAATAATCATACTGCCAGGAGCTGTCTGAACTTCTTTATCGTCGATCACAATCGTCACGGTAGTTTTTGCGTCCATTACGCCACCATTCGTGCTTCGATCATCGCCTCGAACTCAGCGCGAAAATGCTTTAGAAAACTCTGTACCGGCCATGCAGCGGCATCACCCAACGCACAGATCGTTCGACCTTCTATGCGATCCGCCACTGACTTCAGTCGATCGAGGTCAGCCACAGTTGCCTTACCTTTGCGAACCCGGCGCAGCATCCGATAAAGCCAACCCGTACCCTCTCTGCAAGGGGTGCATTGACCGCATGATTCAACAAAGTAAAAATAAGAAATGCGTTCGAGCACTGAAACCATACAGGTTGAATCATCCATGACGATTACAGAACCCGCGCCCAACGCCGAACCCACGTTTGAGAGCCCGTCATAATCCATTGTCGCCTGCATCATGAGATCGGCGGGCACGACGGGGACTGATGAGCCTCCCGGAATAACGGCTTTTAATTTTCGCCCGTCCAGAACACCACCCGCGAGATCGAGCAAATCAGCGAAAGGGGTGCCTAGAGGCACTTCGTAGTTACCCGGACGGTTAACATGCCCCGACACTGAGAAGATTTTTGTGCCTCCGGCATTCGGGACGCCAATCTCTGAAAACCAGGCAGCGCCCTTTCGAATAATTGGCGGTATTGAAGCGAGTGTTTCGGTATTGTTGATAGTGGTCGGCTTTCCAAATGCGCCGACCTGTGCAGGAAATGGTGGTTTAAATCGAGGCTGACCTTTCTTGCCCTCCAGCGACTCAAGCAAGGCTGTTTCTTCTCCGCAAATATAGGCGCCCGCCCCACGCTGGGAGTGGAGTTCAAAATCAACGCCGGAATCAAACAGGTTCGATCCGAGAAGTCCTTCCGCTCTCGCCTCTTGAAGCGCGGCTTCAAAACGTTCCCAGGGTTCGAAATACTCCCCCCGGATATAGTTGTAACCAACGGTAGCATCAATAGCATATCCTGCTAACGCCATACCCTCGATAACCTGATGAGGATTGAAACGAAGAATATCTCGATCCTTAAAAGTGCCGGGCTCGCTTTCATCAGAATTACAGACAATATATTTCTGTCCCTTGATATCCCGGGGCATGAAACTGAGTTTTAACCCGGTTGGGAACCCTGCGCCACCCCGACCCCGTAATCCGGATGCCTTTAGCGTCTCAATAATCTCCGCTCTCGGTGTTTTATTTTGAAGCACCTGGGTCCAGGCCTCGTAGCCGCCCTGATTCCGATAAGCCGAAATGGTCCACGGTGACTCAATTTCTTTAGCCGGAAGGCAAACTCGAACTTCTATCGCCCTCATGACCGGTACGGCTCAAGATTCTTGTTAATTGTTTCAGGCGTTAGATCCTCATGGTAATCATTACCCACCGCCATCATGGGCGCGCCGCCACAAGCACCCAAACACTCGGCCTCAAGCACTGTAAAACGTCCGTCAGGCGTGGTCTCGCCCAGCTCGACATTGAGCTGTTCGCATAGCGCATCAATAATCTTGCCCGAACCCCTGAGCAGGCACGACACGTTGGTACACACCCGAATGGGGTGCTTACCGACGGGCTGGGTATAAAACATGTCATAAAATGTAGCAACTTCGAATACTTCGATAGGACGTAAAGCGAGTAATGAAGCCACGGCTTTCACAACATCTTCGCTAATCCAGCCATGCTCCGCCTGCGCATATCGCAAAGCCGATTTAACTGCCGCACGGCGGATCGGATATTTCGTAGCCTCTTTTTCAACTTTCTCAATAAGTGAAGCGGAGAGCACTGCCGTTTCGTTTATGGCGTTCATTAACGATCAACCTCACCAAAAACGATATCTTGAGTACCAATAATCGCCACGACATCTGACAACATGTGACCGCGCGCCATCTCATCAAGCGCAGCCAAATGAGCAAACCCGGGCGCTCGCACTTTTAACCGATAAGGCTTATTCGCACCGTCAGAGATAATGTAAATGCCAAATTCCCCTTTTGGCGCTTCAACGGCCTGATAAACCTGTCCAGGCGGTGTGCTATAGCCTTCCGTAAATAATTTGAAATGATGGATCAAAGACTCCATGTCGTCTTTCATACTCTCGCGCGATGGCGGCGTGAGCTTGTGATCGTCAAGCATCACAGATCCGGGATTATCCTTCAGCCAATCTACACACTGTTTGATGATGTGATTGGACTGACGCATCTCTTCCATTCTGACGAGGTAACGGTCATAACAATCGCCCGTCGCGCCAACCGGTATATCAAACTTTAATTCCGGATACACTTCATAAGGTTGTTTTCGTCTGAGATCCCACGCAAAGCCTGAACCGCGCAACATGGGTCCTGTAAACCCAAGCTGCAATGCACGCTCGGGACTGACTACCGCAATATCTACCGTTCGCTGCTTCCAGATTCGATTATCGGTTAGAAGATTTTCATATTCATCAACGCATGCCGGAAATCGCTCAACAAACGATTCAATAAAATCTAGAACCGATCCCTCTCGATTCATGTTTTTTGCGTGAATCTCGTCATCAGAGTGCACTTTCGAAGATGCATAACGTGGCATTTTTTCCGGAAGGTCGCGATAGACACCGCCGGGTCGGAAATATGCAGCATGAAGCCGGGCTCCGGAAGTTGCTTCATACACATCGCAAAGATCTTCCCTCTCTCGAAACGCATAAAGAAAAACTGCCATCGCGCCAATATCGAGTCCGTGAGCGGCAATCCAAAGCAGGTGATTTCGAATTCGGGTAATCTCCGAAAACATCACGCGAATATATTGCGCCCTTATCGGGACCTGAACACCCAAAAGTTTTTCGATCGCAAGGACGTAGGCGTGCTCGTTGCACATCATTGATACATAATCCAGGCGATCCATGTATCCGATGCTATGGTTATAAGGTTTACTTTCTGCCAGTTTCTCGGTTGCCCGATGCAAAAGACCAATGTGCGGATCAATCCGCTCGACGACCTCGCCATCCATTTCCATAATCAGACGCAAGACACCGTGGGCCGCAGGATGCTGCGGCCCAAAGTTCATTGTGTAATTCCGGATTTCGGTCATCGAATCAGAGCCTAACGAACGACTCGCGGAACGGTAACACGAGGCTCAATAGAGACCGGCTCATAAATCACACGCCCTTTCTCATCGTCATAACGCATCTCAACGTGGCCACTGAGCGGAAAATCTTTCCGAAAAGGATGGCCCACAAAACCATAGTCCGTCAGCAGTCGTCTGAGATCGGGATGCCCCTCAAAAAGAATGCCGAAAAGATCAAACGCCTCCCGTTCAAACCAATTCGCGCTCGCCCAGAGACCAACGACCGTTCTCACGATAGGCTCGACTTCGGGCAAATAGACCACTACTCGAACACGGGTGTTTTTGGATACCGAGAGCAGGTGATAGACAACCGCGAAACGTTCTGGATGCTTATCACCCCTGCCCGCATGCTGGTCAAAGTCGACTCCACACAAATCAATAAGTTGTTCAAACAAGAAATCGGGATGATCCCGCAGCGATCTTAATAAAGCGATCACGTTATGCGCAGGGACAATTAACGTGAACTCTTCAAAGTCCTCATCAACTGTGGCATCAAACTTTAATGCCACCGCGTCAAATGCTGTGCGTTTTTGGTCTGAATTTGCTGTAGACATTAACGTGTGATTACCGCGCGATCGTGGTTTCGCGCTTGATTTTCTTCTGCAGCTGGATGATGCCGTACATCAGCGCTTCAGGCGTAGGCGGGCACCCGGGCACATAAACGTCAACAGGCACGATTCGATCGCAACCCCTTACCACCGAGTAAGAGTAATGATAATACCCGCCCCCGTTTGCACAGGATCCCATGGAAATCACCCAACGAGGTTCAGGCATTTGGTCGTAGACCCTTCGTAGCGCCGGCGCCATTTTATTCGTCAGGGTGCCCGCAACAATCATCACGTCAGACTGGCGAGGGCTGGGTCTGAAAATCATGCCAAACCGATCAAGGTCGTATCGGGATGCGCCTGCATGCATCATCTCTACCGCGCAACATGCTAACCCGAAGGTCATTGGCCACATTGACCCTGTTCGCGCCCAATTGATCAGGTCATCCAGTCGAGCAGTAGCCCAACCCTGAGACAACGTACCTTCAAGTGACATCGACGATCACTCCCATTCAAGCGCCCCTTTCATCCATTCGTATATAAACCCAACGACTAGAATGAACAGAAATAGCATCATGGCTAAAAATCCGAACACGCCAATCTCATCCAGAACAATCGCCCACGGAAATAAAAACGCGATCTCCAGATCGAAAATAATAAAAAGAATGGCGACCAGATAATAACGGACATCAAACTTCATCCGAGCGTCTTCAAATGCCTCAAATCCGCACTCATAAGCTGACAGTTTCGCCGGATAGGGATTTCTCGGACTCAACACTCGCCCTGCGGCAAGCGCGACCACGCCAATAACGATTCCTGTGATCAAAAATAACAGAACGGGTAAGTAATTAGATAGCATTCGACTGTAGTCAGGTTCGGTAAACATCAGCCGAAAAACAAGCTCTGATTTTAATCTTCCGGGGTTTAACGGTCAATCGCGTTAAGAGGTTTTGACGATGACATCGAGCGTAATGTTTACTCCCAAGTAATCGTCACATGAATTTCACAGAAATCGAAATCTGATGGTAACCCTAAGGTTTTTAGGTCGAGAACCATCCACGGGTCCGACCCAGAGATTTCAAGATAAACAGACTTATTAATACACTTGACTTCGAGGTTAGGACTTATTTCAACCCTTCCCTCTCGAATCGCAGGAATCAGGTCAAAATGCTTTTCGTCTTTGCCGCCGACCAAGGCGAATGTTTCAATCTTTGCCTGTTCGGAGTTCCGCTCAATCTCATGATCTGACGGATCAAAACGAATCAGAGCCTTAGGGAGGACAGTCTTCGGGAGTAAAAAAGTAACGTGACGAGTCAGCAAGCGATCAATATCAACGGACACCTTATTAATTTCATTAAAATCTTCAGAGCCCATTGCCCAATAAATGGCTGACGTTGTTTTACGGCCTGCGTTGATTCTTGCCGCTTCCATTACTGACAAGGTCTTACGACTAAAACTATCCTGGTCATCACAATCCTGCAAGCAGGATAGGCTCTCAAGATCGGGCTGACCGATTAACCAGAAATCTTCTAACGCTTTGCATAGCCATTCCGGCTTTGTAGAGATCAGGTTGCTGGCTGAAATCCCGGGTCTTAGAAACATTCCTTCTTCGATCCGCCCACCCTCCCTAATCTGCAGGCTTTCGAGGGGGACACCCCCTAGATCTGAAATGACTTGATCTGCATGAGACTCCACCAACTCCGCAAATGCGGGCAAATTATTCGTTTCGACAAGAGTTCGAAGCCAAAACCGTGAAACCGGTTCCGAGTTTGAGACTTCAAAAACACTCCGATCCGGCCCCACAAGCCAGGACGCACCATTTTCAGGATCCAAATACTTCAAACCCTTCGAACTTGATTCGGCATCGTCAAAAATAATCCATCCGAAGGGTAAAAATTGTTTCGGATCCGTCGACTCATGAGTCAGCACTAATCCGAAGGAGTCTGCGGTTTCGGGGAGCAAGCCGGCATCTTCAAGGGCTATCGTTTGAACCCGCATCGGAGAGGTTATGATTGAATTCTCGGCCCGGTGCACCGACGGATAACGCCAGGTTACCGAATGAGCGCCGTCAAGGTTGACCCCTGGTTGAGATATCACGGCGGCCGGCATTTTGTAATCGGGAAGTGGATAAAAAAATGAGTGCTGAAGGCCAGTGCTGCTGACGATTGAAGACCATGATTTCGCATCAAAGGTGCAAATACCCGCCTCATTGCCCAGTCGGGGATATCCTGCGATACCCGCCCACGGCCGGGAAAGATGGTCCTCCGCTCCACCAAAAAGATACTTTGCCCCCATTCGATTCTCAATGGCCACCACGATGACGCCATCCGGTGCCAAAACGCGAGCCGCGCGGCGCAACATATGCGCCACCGCCTCGACAGAATTTTCAAATTGAGGGCTAAATCGTCGAGCGTACTCCAAGACTCCGATGAAGAGGACGACATCATATCCTTCGTTCGGCAGGGTAACTTTATTGAAATCGGCCTGAACAATCGACACATTCGTCAAACCGGAGCAACGAAGCGCGGCGAGGGCCGCTCTCGATTGACTACCCTCTATCGCGTCCACCTCAAAACCGTTATCACCCAAAAATCGGGTGATAACGCCACAGCCCGCACCGACCTCCAGAACGCGACCACCTGGTTTCAAACTAAGTCCGCGGAGAATATTTGCGCGAACAGGCGAGAGGTGATAGTTGAGAGCCCAGTCTTCAAAATCCTTTGAAAAATCGGCAGACCGCCATGATAGATCGGTAGCGTTTTTAAGGATCGTTTCGAGCGAACGCTCTGTTTCTGCACCATCGGAGTAATCAATTTCTGCCGAAGCGTCAGCAAGATGCCATACGCTTTTTTCCTGCAACAAATTATTTTGAGCAGAAAGGTACGGCACGCGGGGCAATTTACTCCCAGTCATTCAGGGGCTACCAAAGTTAGGAAACCAACAGCTTGTTGCTCGAAATCAGCACCTGAGCAACTTTAGCATTCTGATTATTTTATAGTGCGATACACCAATAAATGGTGCCGAAGGCCGGACTCGAACCGGCACGGCTTGCGCCACCGCCCCCTCAAGACGGCGTGTCTACCAGTTCCACCACTCCGGCAAATAATTGAATTTTTCCATTTAAGATAACAACTTAATTCGAGTTCGTGCCCGGTACCACGGGAACATCTCCATTAGATTGCAATACGTCTGAACCTGAACCCGCTCCGTTAATCTGATCCTCGACCGGTGCCGCATTTTCAGATGCCATCACGCTTGTTGGTGCCGAACTTTGCTTCGTGTACATATACGCCAGGCTTAGTCCGGTCGCAAAGAAAACGGCTGCGAGGATGCCTGTGGTTCGGCTTAAGAAATTAGCCGATCCACGACTCCCGAATACAGACTGTGATGATCCTCCCCCGAAAGCTGCACCCATGTCAGCGCCCTTGCCCTGCTGTAAAAGCACGAGAACAACAATCGCGATCGCCGTAACCAAATGGATGACAGTGAGAATACTAGTAAAAAGGTTCATGATTTTGCCGCTGAAATAATGTCAATAAAATCCTGAGCATGAAGAGATGCTCCCCCAATCAAGCCGCCGTCAATATCAGGCTGCCCGAACAACCCTTCTGCATTATCCGGTTTTACACTGCCGCCATAAAGAATTCGAGTTGAATCGGCTACTTCGGAGCTAACCTGGCTCAATCGTTCTCGAATAAGTGCATGCACCTCCTGGGCCTGGGCTTCGGACGCAGTTAAGCCGGTCCCTATTGCCCATACGGGCTCGTAGGCGACTAGCGCCTTCGGGAAAACATTTCCCTGAGTCTTCGAGAAAACCGCCTCTAGTTGGCGCGAGACGACTTTCGCCATAACCCCTTTTTCGCGCTCCTCTTGAGTCTCGCCAACGCAAATAATTGGAACTAAACCTTTTTCCGAGGCCGCCCGAGTTTTGATACCCACCAACTCATCCGTATCGCCGTAGAGCGCCCTACGCTCCGAGTGACCTACAATCACGTATTCACATCCGCACTCGAGCAGCATGGGCCCGGAAATCTCCCCCGTAAAAGCACCCGACTCGTGAATATCTAGATTCTGCGCGCCTAGTTTAATGGGTTTACCCGAACAGAGCGCTCCCGTCGATTCCAGGAGAACATACGGCGGGCAGACTAAAACCTCAACGCTCGTTGCAAGCTCTGCGCTGAAACCACAATCAATCTCGGAGATGAGGTTACTCGCCATTTCGCGATTGCCGTTCATTTTCCAATTACCGGCTACCATGGGCCGTCGCATCAATCTTCTCCTGAATAAGCCTCACCGTGTAAGGGCAAGGCGAGGGGACGCAATGGTAACGATGCAAGGACAAAGACGCAACGTTTCTACGCAATCCGGGCCAAAAAATTGGTTTTTAGGTCGCGAGCACTCCTAAAGGGTCAAAGTTGAAATAACATCGGCGATCGACTTCGCGTGATGATCAACAAGTTCGGCATCCACGCCTTCTACCATAACCCTAACAACCGGTTCAGTCCCTGATGGACGCAGCACAACCCTTCCTCGGTCACCGAGCGATTGCTCGGACGCTCGAACCTGGTCAGTAACCGTCGGATGATTAAGGATATCGCCAGGCATTACATCGTCGAGCTGTACATTAATGAGTTGCTGGGGATAGATCGTGAGGCCACTAACTAGCTGAGAAAGCGGACTTTGAGTTGTTTGGATGACTTCCAGAACGGCAAGTGCGGCTACAAGGCCGTCGCCGGTCGTACTCCTGTCAAGACAAAGGATATGGCCTGACGTTTCCCCACCCAGGGTCCATTTTCTTGACACGAGTTCCTCAAGGACGTGGCGATCGCCAACTTTTGCGCGGACAAACTCAATCCCTCCCGCTTTGCAGGCAATCTCGACCCCGAGATTTGTCATTAGAGTGCCGACTACGCCGCCAAAACCTTCTCGTTTCTTCAGATACTGACTAAGCAGGAAAAGAATTCCATCTCCGTTGACGAGCGACCCGCTCGAGTCGGCGAGGACAACACGATCAGCATCACCATCAAATGCAATTCCAATGTCGGCATGGGTCTCCCGGACCAGCGAGGAAATACGCTCCGGGTAAGTCGATCCCACGCCGCGGTTGATATTAAATCCATCGGGCTCGATCCCAATACAGCAGACTTCTGCACCTAACTCCCTTAAGACCAATGGCGCGACTTGATAGGCGGCACCATTAGCGCAGTCAACGGCTATTTTCAGCCCGTCCAGTCGAAAACTGGGCGGTAGTGTATTTCGACAATGCTCCGCATATCGAGGTACCGCATCGATTAAACGTTCAGCTTTACCCAAAGCCTCTGCCCCAACCGTGATCATCGGCTGGTCCATTAACACCTCAATCGCGTTTTCAGTTTCGTCGTTTAGCTTGCGGCCCTCCGCTGAAAAAAACTTAATCCCGTTATCATGATAAGGGTTATGGGAAGCGCTTATCACCACGCCTGCACACGCACCCGCTTGTCTCGTAAGGTGTGCGATTCCAGGCGTTGGGAGAGGCCCGGTAAGCGCAATATCTACCCCAGCCGCGCTCAGGCCAGCCTCTAGCGCAGATTCCAGCAGATATCCTGAGATTCGCGTGTCTTTTCCAATGATTACCCTGCCTCTGGCATGGCCTGCCCCTAAAACCCTTCCGGCTGCCCAGCCTAACTGCAACACTTCTGTTGGCGTCACGGGTGAGGTGCCGACTTCACCACGGACGCCATCAGTTCCAAAATATTTTTTTGCGTATTTAGTCAACGGTAACACTCTCAGAAAAACTAACAAGATTAAGGCTGTTAAACAGTCGCAGCATCGATACAGTCGAGGCCACATCGTGAACACGAAGAATCCCTGCCCCATTCTTTACGGCAATGGCAGCGACGACAGCACTCGCTTGATCGAGCTCAAACCCCTTTTCAAAACCTGAAATGGACCTAATGAAAGCCTTTCGAGAAACCCCCACCATCAGCGACGCGCTCAAATCAATAAACTTATCGAGGGATTTCATAAGCGTGAGATTATGCGCTTTTGTCTTGCCAAAGCCAAAACCGGGGTCGACTACGATCTGGTCTGGATTGATTCCTTTTTGAATGCACGTTGAAACCCGACTTGACAAGAAATCATAGATCTCCTGCACAACGTCACGATAGGTCGGTTCAAGCTGCATCGTGTCAGGGGTACCTTGCATATGCATCAGGCATACAGGCACAGCTAGACGGGCGGCCATATCCATCGCACCCTCTCGTCTAAGCGCATAGACGTCGTTAATAAGGCACGCACCCTCACTAACTGATGCTTCCATAACGGCTGGCTTGCTGGTATCTATTGAGACCCGGATCCCGTCTCCGGCAAGTGCACGCACGACCGGGATCACACGCCTAATTTCTTCTTCAACCGAAATCACAATTGATCCAGGTCGGGTCGATTCGCCACCCACATCAATAACATCGGCACCAGATTCGAACAAAACGCGTCCATGAGCAATGGCCTGCTCGTGGGACAGAAACTGATTCCCATCTGAGAAGGAATCCGGGGTGACATTAACAATCCCCATAATCCGAGGGCGCTCGGAAGAAACGAGCCACTCATTCATGAGCGGGAACCGCGTATTGACTGCGTCCGTTATTCCCTAAGCCGAATCGCCAGCAGGGGAATCCATTTTAGGCTTAATATCGGGTCGCTCAGAGCTCTTTCCACTCTCATCGTCCGACTTGCCGGGCGAATCGTTCGAACTCGGCGGGCGAGGTGATTCACCTTTCATAATCTGATCGATTTGATCCGACTCGAGCGTCTCCCAGTCCATCAGAGAATGCGTCATTACCTCTATCACTTCCCGATGAGACTCAATAATATCGCGAGCGCGGGTGTATTGCTCGCCGATTATCCGACTGACTTCGCTATCGACCTGCTCAGCGGTCGAATTACTGATATTTCTTTGCGTTCCCATATCACGCCCTAAAAATACCTCAGATTCATTGTCCCCAAAAACGCGTGGGCCTAGTGAATCACTCATCCCCCAACGCTGCACCATATTTTGAGCAAGACTCGTGGCCTGTTCAAAATCGTTAGAGGCGCCGGTTGTCATTTGATCCATAAACACTTCTTCGGCAATCCGCCCACCCATCAGCACCGCAATTCTGGCAAGCAAGTGATCCCGGTTATGACTGTAGCGGTCCTCTTCAGGTAACTGCATCGTTACCCCTAACGCCCGCCCCCGAGGGATAATGGTCACCTTGTGAACGGGATCGGTATTTTTAGCCAGCACCTTCGCCACAACAGTGTGACCCGATTCGTGATAGGCCGTATTAAGACGCTCCTCCTCTGGCATTACGATTGATCGTCGTTCCACGCCCATAATGACCTTGTCTTTGGCGAGCTCGAACTGCTCCATTGCGACCTTTCGGCGATTGGCTCGCGCTGCAAAAAGCGCTGCTTCATTCACAAGATTAGCGAGATCGGCCCCGGAAAAACCTGGCGTACCCCTAGCAATAATAGCGGGATCCACGTCTTTATCCATCGGCACCTTGCGCATATGAACTTTTAGAATGGCCTCCCGACCACGAATGTCGGGAAGCGGCACGTGCACCTGGCGGTCAAAACGCCCGGGCCGAAGCAACGCGGGATCCAGCACATCGGGCCTATTGGTCGCTGCGATTACAATAATGCCCTCGTGCCCTTCAAAACCATCCATCTCAACCAATAACTGGTTGAGGGTTTGTTCTCGCTCATCGTGACCGCCCCCGAGCCCGGCGCCACGCTGCCGGCCAACGGCATCAATCTCGTCGATAAAAATAATGCAAGGCGAGTTTTTCTTGGCCTGCTCAAACATGTCTCGAACGCGAGAGGCACCAACACCTACAAACATCTCAACAAAGTCTGAACCTGAAATTGTAAAGAACGGCACTTTCGCCTCACCAGCGATCGCCTTGGCTAATAGCGTTTTACCGGTACCCGGACTCCCCGTCATCAATACGCCTCGTGGAATACGCCCGCCGAGCTTTTGAAAGCGAGAAGGATCTTGCAAAAACTCAACTAATTCGCCGACCTCTTCCTTGGCTTCGTCAACCCCAGCCACATCTTCAAAAGTAATGTTGTTTTTATCCTCGGTCAGTAATCGCGCTTTACTCTTTCCAAAGCTCATTGCCCCGCGACCTCCGCCCCCTTGCATTTGCCGCATAAAAAAGATCCAGACCCCGATAAGTAGAAGGAGTGGAAACCAGCTGATGAAGATTTGCATCAACAACGACGGTCCCTCTTCTTTTTGCGCTTTAATGGCAATATCCGCTTTCAGCAAGTCATTAACGAGCCCCGGATCGCCCGGAGAATAAGTTACATATTTCTCTCCGTTCCGGCCGGTGATATAGATCGTTTCTCCGCTGATCGTAACCTGGTCAACAGCGCCTCTTTCGACTTCATCGAGGAAGACCGAATAATCAATCTCCTGTCCCGTGCGGGAACTTTGTGGCGCGAAATTATTAAACACCGCCATTAGAACCATGGCGATAACAAGCCAGATAACGAGATTTTTAGTGAGATTATTCATAAGTTCGTCAAATTAAAACTAAATTTGTTTAAGGGGTGGTGATCAAAGCAAGCGCAAGCGCATCGATGATGGGATTGTGGAATTTTTTGCCAATAAAAACAATGGCGCTCAAATGCCCACTTTAATTGGGCGACGAGCCACAATGTAATTCTCGGCGCTTTTCGGGCGAGAAGCATCCGGTTTTCTGACCCGAACCTCAGAAAACAATCGAGCAACTGTTTTTTTCACGTTTTGAGCCTCCGCTCCTTCAAAAAACTTTGCAACGAAGACCCCTTGCTCACTCAAATGCTGCGATGCAAATGTGGCGCTCATCGTTACCAGATTTCCCATGGCGGGTTGATCTACATCTTTTATACCAGTTAAGTTGGGGGCCATATCTGAAATTACAAGATGAAGCGTTATTTTGGAAAGAATATCATTTAATTCTGCAACAACAGGTGAATCCAAAAAATCGCCAAGAATTACTTTTACCCCTGGAATTGGGTCGATTTCAAGTCGATCAAGCGCGATTACCTGGCCACTATCCCTAACTTTGGACGCTGCGTACTGGCTCCACCCACCAGGCGCTGCACCAAGGTCAAGCACATTAAAACCCGGCCTAAATAACCTTTCTTTTTGGTCAATCTGCTCCAGTTTGAACACCGACCTCGAGCGCAAGGAGCGAGCCCGCGCCTCGCGAACATAAATATCCTTGTTTTGGCGTTGATTCCACGCGTGGCTTTTAGCTGATCTTTTCGTTCCCATAAGTCTTCAGTGTTAATCTTCGTTAAATCTTCAACGCGTTCAGGAGTTTAGGATGGAACTTAAGGGAAAAGAGCTCAACCGCCTTCGAGGACTCGCTCATCATCTCAAACCCATCGTGACAGTCGGCTCCGCCGGCGTTACGGCGGCCGTGAAAAACGAACTTGAAAATGCGCTTACGCAGCATGAACTCGTTAAAATTCGTCTTCCAGCAATGCCTAAGGCAGACAAAAAACATGCATTAACGGACCTTTGCGCCGCTACCGCAGCTGTTGAAATTCAAATTATTGGTCGTGTGGGCGTAGTTTACCGCCCTTTGCAGTCTTAGACTGCACGCGGACCCAACACCGTATCTCGTCGCCTTTCACTAATGTGTTTCGTCGCAGTCGCAGTCAACTGCCACGCCGACTTTCCTTTCATCGTTGCAGCCAACCGTGATGAATATTTTGCCCGACCCTCGTTAGGAATTCATATCTGGGATACGCCTGTTCCCGTTATCGCAGGCAAAGATCTATCTGCCGGAGGCGCGTGGCTCGGTTTATCAACCGACGGTCGTTTTGCCGCATTAACAAACTGCCGAAGCAAATTAGTCACCTCTCGCCCAGGCGAATTATCACGAGGAGATTTAGTTCGTAAATTTCTCGAGAAAGATCCCAAAATCCTTGGCGCAATTAAAAACGGGGATCTTCGACAAGATCATAGATATGGCGGGTTTAATTTGATTACGGGCAGCATCAAGCGCCTTGACATTGTTTCCAATACCAGTGCCCTCACCGAGGAGTTAACCGAAGGCGTAAAAACGCTCAGCAATCACACGCCTGACACCGTCTGGCCCAAAACCCGTTTTGGGGGAAAAAAGTTCGAGACCATCATTGACTCGAACACCAATCAAAATAAATTGCAGTCAGGTCTTTTTAGTTTTCTAACTGATTCAAACCCCGTGGACAACGTGAAATCACTTGAAGATTCATCTGATCATTTAAAGCGAGTAATCTTCGCACGCGGCGAGCAATACGGAACCCGGGCAAGCACTGTAATCCTGGTTGATGCGAATCTGAAAGCAACAATCACTGAAAAAATTTTCGGGCCTTTGGGTATCCAAACGGAATCTCATTCGATCAAGCTTTCACTTTCCTTTACGCCTCAAGAGTCTCATCCGACTTAAACATCAGGACGCGTTGGATTTTAATTGCGCCGCCACCGCCGCAAATTTTTTTCGATAAATAAAAAGATGCCACTTTCGACCGCCTGCTTGCGAAAACAAATACGCCGCACGGACTCCTGCCAACAAAATTGCGCGAACTTTTTCAACCAAATAGGGATCTTCCAAAAATCGTTGCTCGCCTTTGATTAAAATCTTGGGTGTTAGGTCACTCAAATTCGAGGTATAGACATCGGCGAGCGCCTCGATAGATTCGAGAGAATCGGGCTCTGCCCCGTCTAAATGGTCCGGAAGTTCAGCCAAAACTTTTCCAATTTGACCTGATGCTTCGGGCGATTTACCGAGCGTCTTCGCCAAATCCAGCAAAGCAGTCGCGTAACGAACCCGCTCCATTAAAAATGCATCAGGTTGCTTTTGGGTCAAATCATCCAACCCGAAGACAAGACTATCGATTCCTCCTAACGCTTTCTTTGCGTCAGATTCATTAACAGTCCCAACGCTCACCAAGGCGCATCGAAAGTGCTCTGACTGAGTACGGCCACGCCGCGCCAGGTCTTGAACGATTCTGGCGGCGCGTAGGACGCCCGATATCGCGAGCACTTGGGTCTCCATCAGATTAGCAGAGTCTTGACTCATCATAATTTTCCGCCTGACGCTGTCACCGCAAAAATACGAAACCGTGTTGACGTTAAGTCGATCTAATCTTTAAAAAGAAGAGACTCATCAATGCGCTGACCCACCTCATGGGCAACCCTAAGCGCCCGCAGGCCTGCCTCACCGCTAACGACAGGCGCACGGCCCGAACGAACACAAGCAATAAAATCTTCGAGTTCAGCATCAAGGGGAGGTTTTTGTTCTACAGCAATAGAATCAGAAACGATGGGTGCAAACTCACTTTCACCCGTTTTAGGCCCCGGTTTCGAGATATCAATCTGTTGATCCTCAAAATTAAGCGCCAAATAAGAAGAATCTGAAAACACCCTGATCCTTCGAAATTTCTTTGCCGAAATCCGACTGGCCGTGACATTGGCTATTGCCCCATTTTTAAATTCAAGCCTTGCGTTCGCAATATCAACGTGCTCGGTTACGGCTCTTGCGCCCACTGCGGACACGTATTGCAATTCCGAAGGTACTAGAGATAACACAATATCAATATCATGAATCATCAGGTCAGTAACCACATCAACATCAGTTGCCCGGGGGGTAAAGGTCCCGAGGCGATGCACCTCAATGAACCGTGGGCTAGTTAATTCCTGTGCAAGTCGGATCACACCCGCGTTAAATCGTTCCAGATGACCAATCTGAAGAAGTGTGTCTGTTGCTCGAGCAAGCGAAGTGATAGCTTCTGCATCCTCAATCGTATGAGCAACCGGTTTTTCCAACAAAACGGGGATCTTTGCTTTTAAAAATGGCTCAGAGACTTCACGATGCAGCGAAGTGGGCACAACGATGCTGACCGCGTCGACGCGATCGCCTAACGCCTCTACCGAATCGAGCGCCTCGCATTTAACCTCATCAGCGACACGTTTCGCAGCAACAGGATCGACATCGACCACACCAACTAAAGTCACATCTGGCATGCGACTGTAGATTCGAGCGTGAATCGAACCAAGGTATCCGACCCCGACGACACCGACTTTAATTTTTTCTGACCGCTTCACTTTTTTTAATTATTCCGATCGCTGATGCCAACCTCTGTACAGGTTGATCTGAATTTCTGGCACAATCTCAGCATTATAAGGTTCATTCAGCCTAATAAGTGCGGTTCGGTTGATTCATCATTTCTAATTGCAAAGCCCTGAGGTCAAATCATTGGACACCACCATCGACTTTCGAAGCGACACCGTCACCCAACCGACCGCCGCCATGCGTCAAGCGATGGCAGGCGCTTTGGTCGGTGATGATGTTTATGGTGACGATCCCTGTGTAAATGAACTTGAACATAAGGCGGCAGAATTATTAGGGCAAGAGTCTGGCCTTTTTGTGACGAGCGGAACGCAGGGGAATCTCCTGGCAATCCTGACCCACTGTCAACGTGGAGAAGAGTATATCGCCGGAATGCGCTCCCACGCTTATCTGGAAGAAGCTGGGGGTGGCGCTGTTCTAGCCAGCGTACAGCCGCAACCCATTGAGAATCAGCCGGATGGGACTCTCGATCTTGAAGCTGTTCAAGCCGCGATAAAGCCCGATGACTTTCATTTGGCAATCACTAAACTTTTCTGCCTGGAAAATACATTTCTAGGGACACCTTTAACTGGTAATTACTTGCAAAACGCGTGCTCACTCGCACGAAAAAATGGTCTTAACTTCCATCTTGATGGCGCACGACTTTTCAATGCCGCGGTCAAAACAGGGGTGCCTGCTCAAGAGATCGCCGGGCATTTTGATTCAGTATCGGCCTGCCTCTCAAAGGGTCTGGGTAGCCCCATCGGCAGTGTATTGGCGGGGAATACGCCATTTATTGCGAAAGCGAGACGGTGGCGAAAAATGTTAGGCGGCGGTACCCGTCAAGCTGGCATCCTTGCAGCGGCTGGCATTTATGCGCTTGATCATCATATAGACCGACTCGCAGTCGATCACGAATTAGCGCAGATGCTAGCGGATGGGTTGGAACAAATTCAGGAGATCAACGTTCAACCCGAGATACTGCGTACCAATATGGTCTTCATCTCAGTTCCCTCAAGGACAATCGGTCAGTTATCCGGTTTTATGAGAGAGCGAGACATCATCCTCACAGTTGAAAGTAATCCAATCCGACTGGTGACTCACCTCAATATCGACGAAAAAGCGATTACAAGAACAGTTAATCAATTTAAAGAATTTTTTCAGCAACACCAAGCCGTTTAAGTGCGCAGTCACAACAAGTCCGGCACCACCGACAGGATTAGCCCAACTGCTTTTAGGCTGCCCGCTGAGTCGCTTCGCTTTTTTTGGAGTTGTTGAAACCAACGCGAAGCGCAAGCCACTCACGCAATGCTGATTCGAAGGCCTCCTGGCGCACAATGCCATAGCCTCGAACCTTTCTTGGCCACTGAACGATTTCGAGAACTTGCTCAAGACTCTCGCTGTTGATCTCCTGGGAACACAAAAACTCAAGCGTTTTCTCAAACTCAGTTTTTAACGAGCGTGCAATTTTTCGTTCTTGAGACCCCCGAAACGGATCAAACCATTTTCCGCGCACCCTTCTTAATGCGCTTAGCAATCTGAATACTAAAAAAATAGACGGTCCAAAACTTCGTTTGATAGGCCGCTTCGAGACAGTATCGATTTTGGATAAAAGCGGTGGCGATAAATGCACTCTTAAACGGTAGCCCTTTTCGAACTCCGCTTCCAGGCTCTTTTGAAATTCAGGGCGAACGTAGAGTCTTGCAACTTCATATTCATCCTTGTCATAAAGCACGTGAAAAGCGCTTTCAACAAACGCTTTTCGCAAAAACTGATCATCTACTTTTTCGCGATCGAGCCAATCGTCAAAACGGTCAAGCCAGTTTTCAAGTTGTTTAACCGCAACAACACCGTGGGATTTTTTAAGCCACTCTTTGCGTTGCAGAATAAGAGCTGACGAGGAATCATTGGGACCTCTCTGATCATTCTCATCGTTACAAATTAATTGGCTTATCTTCGTCGGATCGTTTTGAACTTCGCGGCCGAGCTCAAACGCCGCAAGATTCATCGCGACCGATCTTCCATTTAATTCAATCGCTTTCTTAATCGCCTTGCACGGAATCGGCACCGCTCCCGCCTGGTAAGCATGACCCAGCATAATCATGTTGGCACTCAGGGTATCGCTAAAAACAGCTGTCGCTAGCGCGGTGGCCGGAATTGACATTAACGAACCTGAAACGTTACGAACGGTCGACAAAAGACTTTCTTGCGGAAAACTCTGATCGGGCTGCTGAATAAACTCGCCGTTCATCATCTGATGCGTATTGACAACAGACCGCGTGCGCCCGCTCAACTTTTTCTGGGTATCCAACGATGCGGACACAACTAGATCGCAGCCCAGAAGAAGGTCAGCGCCACCATCGGCCACGTGCGTGGCACTGATCTCCTCCGGTATCGCAGCAAGAATAATGTGACTAATAACCCCTCCTCCTTTTTGGGCGAGTCCTGCCATATCCAGCACGGAGCAGCCCATTTTGGCTATATGGGCCGCCATCCCGACAATGGCGCCAATAGTCACAATCCCAGTTCCACCCACGCCATTTAAAATAATGCTGTATTGACCACGGAGCGTTAGAACGTCTGGCTCCGGTAAAACAGATTTTGAGAGGCTTTGTGTCTTTTGAGCGCGTGATCCGGTTTTTCTCTTGGCGCCAATGACGGAAACAAAGCTAGGGCAAAATCCTTTAATACAAGAGTAATCGAAATTACACGCAGACTGGTCAATAGCCCGCTTTCGACCCAGGTCTGTCTCCATGGGAATCAATGCCACGCAGTTGGATTGTTTTCCGCAATCACCGCACCCCTCGCAAACTGCTGAGTTAATGAAAAGCCGCTCGTTCGGTATCTCTAATAATCCACGCCGACGACGTCGACGTTTCTCTGCGGCGCAGGTTTGGTCAAAAATAATTACCGTTGTCCCTTCCAGTTCTCGCATCTCTCGTTGCACTCGAGCCAGATAATCTCGGTGCCGGATCAAAACGCCTGGCGCCCAATCTGCATCCTTGGCGTATTTATCAGGATCGTCAGTAACCACCGTAATCTTAGTGACGCCTTCGGCATGAACCTGGCGAGAGATTCGACTTACATCAAGCGGTCCATCGAACGATTGCCCGCCCGTCATTGCAACCGCATCGTTGTATAAAATTTTGTAAGTGATATTGACTTTAGCGCTGACACAAGCCCTGATCGCAAGAAGCCCTGAGTGAAAATAAGTGCCATCCCCAATGTTCTGGAAAACATGCGACGTGTTGCTAAAAGGGCTTTCACCGATCCAACTTGCACCCTCCCCACCCATCTGCGTAAACGTTGCCGTCTCGCGATCCATCCACTGCGCCATATAGTGGCAACCGATGCCGGCCAATGCGCGCGACCCTTCAGGCACAACGGTCGAGGTGTTGTGCGGGCAACCTGCACAAAAATAAGGAACACGTTGCATCGAAGGTTCAACTAGATGTCTTTTTTCAGTTCGCAATTGGAGCGCCGCTACAGCACCCTGAAGTTCTTCGTTCGACGTCAGCCTGACAAGGCGTTCGCCAATTACAAGCGCGATGTGGGAAGCATCTAAAC
>Ga0233427_10000339_pt1 | contig 60586 bp, 37 predicted proteins | sample SI_118_April2016_5_FD_179885 | JGI IMG/M metagenome (GOLD analysis project Ga0233427, IMG submission 179885) | Seawater microbial communities from Saanich Inlet, British Columbia, Canada - SI_118_April2016_100_MG | ecosystem: Environmental > Aquatic > Marine > Inlet | place: Canada: British...
TTCCAGTGCTTCAGTTTCAGCACTATTCTCTTCAGGTACGAATGGCACGCCGTATGTCTTTACCAATGCTTTACGGCGACGTGCACGCCCGATGCCAGCATAAATCAATAGAACTGCAACAATAGCCGCAAAGCCGGCGCCAAGGAAGGGCCCTATTTCTGCGGCTGTCGACCAATATTGGTCACTAGTTGTTTCTTCTTCTTCGGCTGACTTAAGGGAGTTTTTCCATGCATTATATCCCAATGCAGAATCTCCAGAATCCTTGCTATTCACATAATTTTGATAATCAGCGTCCCTTACTCCAAGGCACATTTCTGATTGGTCTGTGGGAACTCTGTCACAATGATCTTCTCTGGTCTGAACCAATTTGTTAGAATCGTTGTAATCTTGACTATATCCTATTTCATCGCCATCTGAATCAATGTAGTCACGTGGGTCATCAGGTAAGTCATCACCATAGTCGTAGAATCCATCACCATCTGAATCTATGCAACCAAACTTATCAATTACAACATAGGTAAGTGTTAGCGTTCCATCATTTGCAATTTCTGGAACATAAGTGCTAGTTGAATTACCCCATGCTAGCGGACATGCGTCAGGGTCGTTACCAGATAAATTGTCACCATAGCCATCACCATCGTTATCTATCCATTGTGTTTTATCATAAATTGCATAATCTGCCCCATCAGCAACTGTCCAATCATCAGTCGGGTCTGAGTAACCATCAGTGTCTGTATCTTTACATCCTCTTCGGTCAACTGTTGAGAAACCATTCAATTCGGGGCAGTGGTCTCCATTAGTTCCTGTGGTCTCATCACCATAGCCATCAAAATCCTGGTCGGACCATTGTGTTGGGTCATCGGGGAACCGATCTCCTCCTTCGGAATTAGTGTTGTCACCATAGCCATCACCATCGCTATCTACCCATTGTCCTGAATTGTTAATGAAAGCGTCAGAATCATTCCCATCAGGATTATCGCCATAGCCATCACCGTCGCTATCAAGCCATTGTGAAAAATCAGTAGGGAACGCGTCCGAATTATTTCCGTGGGGGTCATCTCCATAACCATCACCATCTGTATCCTCGTCTTGACTAGAATCTAGAGGGAAGGCATCGACACTGTCTGTGACTCCATCGCCATCACTATCTAAATCATATAATCTAACTTTTGAAGCCAATGAGAAAGAAGTAATGATGTATAATTCACCATTTGTCCCGAACACTCCCATCATGACCCTACCTGCAGATGAAAAACTCTCTTCTTCGACTAGTGAGGTTCCATTCATGATGTGCAGCATACCATTTTGGGTGCCAACTAAAACTCTACCATCAGCGGCTAAGTTTATCGAAAGTATGCTTTGACCACTTGAGATTGCAGATGAAGTGTATGTCCAATCTGTGAAATCATATCTGAATAAGTCGCCATTACTGCATCCAACAATAATATTGCCATTACCATCGTTGATGATCTTTGTTGGGTATGCTGAGAAATCTGAAATTGATTTTTCCAAGACACCATCTTGGGTTGTTACTTTGACTAGGTTATCTCTACCGCCAGTTACCAGTCTGTCCTCTGAAATAATTGTCATCGCTGTCATTGCGGTATTGTGAGCCGGAGTCGCTGCATTTGTCCAGCCAGTAGTACCATACTCCTTGGCACGGCGTTCTCCACCAAAGTGGCCAAACCATAATTCACCATCTGTATCCCAAACAACTGAATCAACTGAACTACTAGTGTTGTATGATGTTGCAATTACCCGCAATTCTGTATTTACAACATACACGCCACCGGTATGTGCAACTGCAATTTGCAAACCTGTGTAATCAGGTGTCGCCGAATTTGCAGTTATATTCAATTCGATTGACCATTGAGTAATTAATTCACCACTACCCCAAAAATGTTCAGACAAATTTCCGGCAGTTGTCAGCGTCAATAAGGTTGAGGATGAAGAAAAGGAAGTATGAATAAATCGTCCATCAACAGAATCAATAATGCCAACATCCAATAGATTGGATTCGGCTTCAGCTAATGGAATCGCTGGTACCAATAATATTGCAAGGAGTACTGCAAGTGCCTTCCTCATACCTACTGCCAAGTATAGGTGCCCTATGAATCGAACGGAGTAACGCGTTTGAGTAGAATCACTCTTCTTCACTGCTTGGTGCAATATTTAGAGTCACATTTGGAGACCTAACAGGAGTCAATGTCTTGACCGGTATTAGAACCGCAGTCTCCTCTTTAACCTCTTTTTCATCAGGTCTAATTCCTGGCGCAGAAGATGGCGGTGGGCCTCTTCTAGCAACCGGAGTAAGCACCTTAACCGTAACTGGCTTCAATACTGCAGTTTTTGGTTCTACAACAGACTCAAGTTTCTTAATCGGAGTTAGCAATACTACTTCCTGAACCTCTTTGAATTCTTCTTCCATTGACTCATCTAGAGCTTCTTCAAGAAGATCATCCATTGATTCTTCTTCAATAATATCCGGAACTAATTCTTCCACAATCGATTCGGTTGGAGTGATGGTTGATTCAGGAATCAATAACTCAGTGACTTCTGTTTCTACAACATCTTCTACTTCTAGACCTTGGATTTCGAGTACTGGTTCTTTAACCAACAGTTCAGGTTCTGGTATTACTTCAGGTGCTAATGCCATTGGTGTTTGTACCACAGGGGGACTGACTGGTTGTTGTGTAATTGGTTGTCTTACAACTTTAGGCACAATTGGTTGTGGTAAAGCGGCTATAGGTGATGGAAGGTTAGTTCCACCGATAGGTGCTTTTACCGGCCTAGCCATTGGTTGTGCTCCGCTAAGTGACTGTGCGGTTGAACGAGGTGCCCTCATTCCAGATAATCCCATTGAAGGTGTGTGCTGTGCTGCTGCTTGTGCCATGGCCCCACGCATTTGTCTACCTGCATTCGAGCCGATTGTACTAGGCCTTGCACCTAGAGCACTGGGGTCCATTCCCATCTGCGGAGCCTGTTCCTTTGTTCCCTGCCCAGATATTGCCTGTAACCAAGATTGGCGCTTTTCAACACGGCTGTCTTGTGACTTTAGAGTATCAAACTCAGATTGTTGTTGAGTAAGACGTTCACTATCTGCATCGATTTGATTCTGGACCTTGCCTTCGATAGATTCTCTCATCTTGACTTCGGCCATTGCGCGGAAGTCATCCATCTGTTGGGTCAGGGAGGAGAGACGATCTCTAATCTCTGCTCGCTTGACGCCGAGTTGAGCTTCAATTTCTGCACGGATATTTGCTTCACGCTTGCGTACCTCGATGAGGGCCTTGTTACGCATGATCTCCTCACGCTTATCCAGTTGCCTTTCCAGTTGTGTTGCGACTTCGTCTTCCTTGCGAGTTCTGAATTCTGCCAGGCGGTCTTCCATTTCTACCTCTAATTCGAGAACTGTTTCTTCCTTCAGGAGATCCAAATCCGTTTCATGGGTGATCCTTTCATTCCTTAGACGACCGTCTATCTCGGACATTATCGCCTTACGTGCAGCTACTTCGCGCGCATTGAATTCCAATTCTAGGCGTTCAGACCAATCGGTCTTCTTTGAATCATAGCGTTCTGAAAGTTGATCGTGAAGTTCGGCTTCGCGCTCATAACGGAAACGAGCTAGGCGATTTTGAATCTCTGCTTCTCGAGCGTTTCGGTAGGATGCAAACTCTTGGTCCATTCGTGCTTCTAGTTCAGTTTCTATTTCCCCTTCTAGTGAGCGTGATATATCATCGACTGCTTTGGAGAAAGTGAGGTCATATTTCTCACGCAATCTACTCTTCCTTTCAGATAACTTCTCTGAGTGCTGCGATTCCAATTGTTTTTCAACTTCAACTCGTAATTCTTCTCTGCGTCGTGCGACTGCAAGTTCGATATCTTGTCGCATTCTCTCTTCGAGTTCTTTAGTTTCTGCTGTCAACTTTGATTCCAATTCTTCTTGGATTGAAATTGCAATATCTTCTTCCAATCTCAAACTACGGCGTTCATATTCTGAACGCATAGTTGCTTCTCTCTGCTTGAGGCGGAGTTTTAGTTGCTGTTCTAGACGTGTACGGATTCCTCTGCGAAGTGCTTCTTCTCTTTCAGCAAGTTTTTGATTTTGAGATTCCTCTAAGCGTTCAATTTCTTTAGATTCCATTTCTTCGAAACGGTTTTCCATTTGGTTTTGGATTGTTGCCTCCAAGTCGCGAATCTTTCTCTGCAGTGCCTGATTGAATTCTAATTCGAGTCGTTCTCTCTGAAAAGAGAGTCGGCGGCGGTGTTCTTCGGAAAGTTGACCTTCTAATTGAGAAATAACTGCGATTCTATGCTCCTCGACTTTTCTCTCCTGTTCGATATCTAGAGATTCTTTGAGTGTTTGAATTTCTCTTTCAAGACGCATTTCATGCATCTCTCTAAGGCGAATTTCTTCGCGGGTTAATGTCTCACTTTCTAATTGTGATAATTCCTCTTCCATTTGATTACGTAAATCATTTTCAAATGCATTTAGAGTCATTTCATGTTGTCTTGAAATGTCAGTTGCCATGTGGTCTTGCATTAACGAAATTCGTTCTGCCAATGCTTCTCTGCGTAATTTGTTATCCCTGCGAAGTTTTGCACGTAACTTCTCTTCTTCTCGGAATCTGGAACTCTGCATCATAGTTTGGTCTAACGATGGGGATGGTGTTGACGTGAACTGAGCGCGTAGTGCAGAAAGATCGGTTTGGCCTTTATCGCCACTTCTTCTCAATCCTGTACCTGTTCCTGACTTGCTTTCGCTAACACTCATTGGATCCCCATCCAATTGCACATCCCGTTCTCATGATAGATAAGGGGCGCGATACCAGATATATCACGCGAGGCGGTTTATACGACAAAAGATGCTTGCCGTTATTCATTTTCTTCAGGTATTGAAACTTCAGAAACTAATCGAGGCCCGCCGACCACATATACCACTGTCCAGAACAGTGAAAATATGAATAAAAACATTGTAAATGAAGTTCCAGAAAGATTCTCGCCAGCATCAGAAGGGTGTGTCAATGTCATTGCATGAATAATTGCAAATAATAATGCTGCGAATTGAATTGATGAAATTCGAAGTTGCATACTTGATTTTAATTTGGACATTTTACGATCTGAAATCATCAATCCACCACAAACCAACAGTAGTGGGAGTATCAAGAAATCAAAATATGGCTTTACTTGCCCTTTACCCCAGCACATTGAACAATCCCAGGTAGTCAAATCTGGTCCGATATTAGAAGATGGTTGGAGCCAGATAATCCCTGCCGCAGATAGTAAAATTAAGGCACTAGCGGGTGAGGACAGGCCATAGAAATATGGAACGTAACCTCCTTTTTCGTGTTGGAATCTAGCTAACCTTAGCATACCACAAGCGATTAACCAAAAGCACCCTATTGCCAGAGAGACCGTCCATAGGGGAGATGCTTCCCCCATTCTACCAAACATTGCAAATATCATCAAGGCTGGTGCAACACAGAATGATATGCAATCAGACATTATATCTAGAGAGCCGCCCAAGAGTTGGCGCTTTGAATATTTTCGAGCAATAGGCCCGTCAATGATATCGCCCAAGGCAGATAACATCACACAAAGCATTGCAGCCCAGATGTAATCAGTTAGCACTCCTCCCTCATAGTATGGTTTTCCCATATCTTCAACTGCCAGCAATACAAATACTACGGCCATTACACCTAGTAATCCATTGGCGATTGTAATGAAGTCTGCAATTCCCATCATTCGGAATGTTGTTTTCATGGTAAAACCTCAGAATTTTATTTCAAACTCGTTCTCACACGCTGGACAAGAAATAGACCTCGTTCCTGGTCGCTTATTCATACGTAACTTACGCTCGCATGAAGGGCATGAAACTTCTAACTTGGGACGATGTGGCTTTAGAACAAAATGTGTTTCACAGGAACTACACTGAAGATTAGCAGGGCGTTTATCAACACCACAAATCAGTACTTTAGAGCATTCGGGGCAGCTAACTTTCTCTTCTCTCCAGTCGCGCCTAGTTCCTTCGTGTTCAACCTTCACTTCTGACTTACACATTGCACATGTAATTACACCTAATCCCGTTGGTAGGAGATTGTCACAACGTGGACAAGATAAATCTGGAGTTGCAATTCTTGATTCGATGCCGGGTGTTTCTTCATCTGACATTTTTAATCTCACCTTGTATAATTTAACGAACTTTGGTAATCAATTTCTTCGACCGGTGATTTCAAGATTCTCTAATGTTGCAGAATCAAGGTTTAGATTGCCTCCAGACATTTGTGCAAGTTCTCTAAGCATTGTTCTTGCGGCTGCTTGGACTCTTGGATTTGAGAGATCTATGGTGCCTAACGAATTCTCACTAGATTGTGCACTTCCATCGTTTGGTAGAGGCACTCTGTCAATTACACACCACCAGCGAGTCCGCCCTTGGTCTCGATGGTTCATCACTAGCCCTAGTGATTCCAACTTCCTCAAATGATGATATAGATTGTAACGGTCTACACTAACTATTTCCTGAAGTTGAACTGTCGTATACTCATCAGCCCCTAAAAGGGCTACGTAGAGGGCGCGGCGTGTGGGATGCATCAAAGATGTGCTGACCGGGTCTGCATGGATTCTAGTCATCTAAGTCCACCGTTAAACAGCCCTTAGCACCCATTTGGCTTGAAGGTAGCGTTTGATTTGCCTCAGGGCGGAGACAATAAGGCCTTGAATGAATCAATGGTTCCAGTCCAAATGGATTTACCAATTTCTAAGATCAAACGTAGAGTTCCCCCACTACCAGAAAGGCGTGCGCCATTAATGATAACACCAATTACACTTAGTTCATGAACCAATACTCCAATGGCAAGATTATCATTAATTCCTGCTAATACCATGTATACTAAGGCCATTGTAATCATTACAGAATAAGCAATGTTCCAGACCAGTATAGAGCGGGTGCGCTTTGCAAGGGTCACTAACTCCGAAATTAATCTAGGATCATCTCCCGGAATTAGAACATCTGCCGCTTCTAGATTAGCAGATTCCCCAGTTCCGATTGCTATTCCGATATCTGCTGCTGCCATTGCGGCTGCATCATTGAAACCATCACCGACCATCATTGTAATGTGAGTCACTGAACGGTCTTGAACCCATTTCACCTTTGCTTCGGGAGTCATCTCTCCATGGGCCGACTGTGCTGGAATGCCGATTTTCTCTGCTAAAGCGTTGACAGCATCTTGATTGTCGCCAGATAATATCTCAACATTTACACCTTGCGCGTGAAGGGATTTTACCAAATCGCCTGTACCTTTTCTTATGTCATCATGAATGAATGTAAATAACGCAACCGGCTTTCCATCCTTTAACAGAAGGCTTGCTCCGTGGCCGTTACTAAGCGCTTCTTCCAATGCTTTTAGCAAATGGCCAGAGAGCATTGATTGTTCTGCCCTGACCAAGGCTACTTCCGAATTCATCATCTTCCCATATACTCCATCTTCACCATCGGATAGTTGGTTTATCTTTACTGGAATTATTTCTTCACTCTTAGCCAAATCGATAATTGCTTGGGCATAGGGATGGTTAGAAGACACTTCTAGGCCTGCTGCAAGTGCAATTGCAGGGTTTCGACGACGCCCTTTACCCAGAGTGGTTTTTCCAAGTCGTGGCTTGCCAGAGGTTAGAGTGCCCGTCTTGTCTAGTAATGCAAGATTTACTTTTGATAAGGATTCTAGAACATCGCCACCACGGGCAATAGCCCCCGATTTTGCAGCTTGTGATAAACTTGCAGCGTGGGGCACAGGTGCAGCGAGTAATAGAGCGCAAGGGCACGCTACTACCCAGAGGAGTAGAATGATTTTCCAATCAGCCTCTGGTTGAACAAGCCATGCTAGTACTGCGCCAAGTAATACAACTGGCACCCAAATTGCTGTAAAATTCTCTAGTACACCTTGTAGCCTAGTTGGTTTTTCTTTGAATGAATGGACCTTGTCAATTAATCCTGAAAGCCTCGTATCTTCGCCAACCGCAGTTACTTCGAGATTTACTGGACCACGGGATAATGTGAGTCCCGCTTGGAGTTCATCTCCAATTGATACTTCGATTGGGGCCGATTCACCAGTAAGTGGTGCGCGATTAACAGAACCCGCGCCTGACACAATTAATCCATCAGCAGGAATCAATTCCCCACTACGTATTTCTAAATGGTCACCTTTCATTACCAATCCAATTGGAATCTCTTCTGAATTAGAGGTACTTGATGCCATAGGAGCCATAGGAAGAGAAACTGAAACTAGAGATATTTTTCCTCCAATTTTCTTCGTTATACGGCGGGCAGTACGTGGAAGTCGGTCAAGTCCTCCTTGCATTGCCTCTCTAGCCTTAATCAGCGCCTCGCCTTCCATATGTTCAGTCCATGAAACCAAGATTAAAACCATCAAAGCTTCTTCCCATGCTTGAAGATATGAAGCACCCAACACTGCAAAGGATGTTAAAACTTGAAATCCAAGTTGTCTGTTTTGGATTGAAGCCCATCCTTGATTGAACATTTTGAATCCCCCAATCGAGACTCCAACAATTCCAAAACTGCCAATAATCCATGGGTTTTCAGTAAGCATCTCGCAGATAAAGACTGCGATTAGCATTACAAACGCAAATCCTGAACCTATCATTCTCCATTGACCAGAAGACAGCCTTTTGGTTGAGGTTGCAACTAAACGGTATTCGCCTCCAATAACTGCTTTTAGTGAATTCTCCATCGCGATTCGCAGTTCAGTTACTGGGTTTGGTACCACTTGGAGAATAATAATTCCTTCTTTGTCGACTTCACAATCCAAGATTCCGGGTTGACGGCGAAAAATTCGAGGTAGACCTTTGACTGGAACTGAATGTCTCGTTGCAATTGCGCTAGCCTCTACACCGGATATTTCCATGAATGGAAGATCGGGGGCATTGCCAAGCGAACGCAAAATCGCAGAAGCTTCGGATATATTTCCAATTTCAAGATTAACATCAATGGTCACTGTGCCTTCAGTGGCACTGACTACTGATGAACTAACTTGGTTTAATCGATTTAGAGCACTCATTGCTTTAGAAGCGCAGTCCGGACAATCCATGTCTTGAATTGGCCAACAAATATTGTGGCTCCCGCCGTATTCTTCTAATACTTCCATATCGATACTCTCTGCATCGATTGTAAGGCTCTTGGAACTCTCAATCTTGGGTGTCGAACGGCGAGAACGAGGTTTCACCTTTACAGGTGGGGAGTCCTCGCCTTCGAGGGATAGGAATTCCTCTGAATCACCCTGCACAATTCTTGGCGGCAATTCATCGCCCATGAAGGCTTGTATCGCAAGCGTATTGAATAATACCTTCGAGGGAGGTTTATGCAGTGGATTCCAAAAGGGTGGGTTCCAAAGGCCATTGCTGTTGATATTGATGGCACAATCACCGATTCAAATAAAGAAATCAATTTGGGTGCAATCGCTGCATTGCGTCGGCTTGAGGACTTTAATATTCCAATCATTTTGACTACTGGGAATGTACGTGCTATCACCTATGGGTTATGGCGATTTATCGGAGCCACAGGGCCAATGGTCTGTGAAAATGGCGGAGTAGTATGGCACCCTAAATGGGGTGAACCAATTGTTCGCGCTGATGGAAAACGGGCAAAGGATGCGGCTTTGATGCTAGGAGAAAAATTGAATTTAGATTCAGAAGGTATCACTACAAATGCTTGGAGAGAATCGGAATGGTGCCTATTCCCTGATGAAAACTTGGAGATGATTAACGATTTGATTTCGAAGAGTGCTTTTTCGGATTTATCTGTAGTGAAAACTGGTTTCGCGATTCATCTAATGGAGCCACAAATCTCCAAAGCCCAGGGCTTGACAATCGCACTAGAGAAGATGGGGATTCTTCCTGCTGACGTCTTAGCAATTGGGGATGCACCTAATGATATTTCGATGTTTAATTTAGTCGGACATAGCATCGCAGTAGGCGGTTGTTTCGAAGAGTTAGCCGCTGTTGCAAAGGTGATTTCGCCATTCGAACGCGGTGATACATTCGAGCATGTTTGTGAAGCAATTATCAATAATATATCACAATAAAGTTGAGATGCCGGAGGTAGGATTTGAACCTACGAAGCATTTCGCAGCGCATCTTGAGTGCGCCCCCTTTGACCACTCGGGTACTCCGGCTACAGCCCCCCCGCCGAGTTCATCAAACATCATTCTTCCTCATCGGAGGTAGCCTGGTGTTTACGATGAGTATTTGCAGTAATCAGTAATAATCCGGCAATGAATACCGATAAAATTGACAGTCCCAGCAAGACCGTTTCTGAACTAGAAGAATGGTCACTATTGGTCTGAACATTCGAGAGTGGTATCGGCACCGGGGGCTGATTATCAATTTGAATTTTTAATCCGAGGTCCCCTTCAGCCCAAGCTTCGATTTCAAATGTGTGAGATAATTCCATATCGACTAGTAAAGTAAGATTGTATTCTTCTAACAATATCCCGTCACCATCTAACAATGATATCTTTGTATTTCCATCCAATAATCCTGTATTGGAAAGTAAGCACTCAATGGTAATGATGTCGCCAACATTTGGCCTATAGGGAGTCGTTATTATTTCATCCAATACTGGCTCATAGGCAATCCAGCGAATTAGTGTATGAATTGGATCAACGGCACTGGTTCCATTTCCTTGAATTTCTCGACCAGAGGCATCTTTCCCATCAAACCAGATAAATATTGAGTCGCCCTTCTGTAAATCTGGTGAAGTATCCATGTCAATAATTCCCGAATAGAGGTTACTTCGAACACTTTCGAATTGGATTGGAATCGATATAGTGCCGCCTGAGTTTTCGATCAAACGACCTTGCCGAATAAATGTCCAATGCATATTTACCGAATCGGTATCTAAGCCATGCCCATCTTGGATTGTGACTTCTACCGGCACTTCTCCCAACTTATCTGAATCTATACTGACCAATGAGCCACTTGATATCGAAATAGTTGGGATTGAATCATCGATGACAATATCGATTGAATCACCTGTGACACTATGGCCGAAGATAGAATTAAGATTTACAACTACTTTGATTTGTGAACCATAAAACGCAGAATCCAAAACTTCTCTACTGGTAGAACTACCATCACTATTGAATGAATTGACTGTTTCAGAAGAACCGAGGTCACCGAATAATTGCATCAGATATGTCGTGCTAAAAGGCATGTTGTTGACTGGAATATCATATCCCATATGGTAAGCAATAACTTCGATATCAATGATATCTTGGGCATGAATGTAAATTATTTTATCATTAAAAGAGCCCAATGGAGCGACCTTATCTTCAACATCAACAACCCGTAAATCAATCCCACTATGAATCATCCATGATAGATGATTTATCGCTGTGAATGCAGCCCCTAGTGGGGCGTTTTCATCCCACAACTTTAGAGCGGGGATATTTTCATCTGAGCCGATATCTTCCTCTAGGTCCCATCGTAACTCAAAATCAACCGTTACATCCCAAGTATTGGTCTGCCAGTGTTGGTTGTGTTCTATTTTAGGCGGTTTGATGAAGCATCCTACATCATGAATTATCTCGTTGCTCCATGGCATCCATTCAATCGCACACCAATCTTTATTTTTGGCCATGTCAATTCGTACTAAATCAATTGATTCAATTCCGTTATCATCTGATAATGTGAAATTAAACCTGTGAGTATTTCCCGGCAATAGATAATCATCTACTCGGTCAAGTCCAATTGAATCTCCACTTATCCAAGTCGCATATCTCGGCTGAACAAAAATTGTTGCATATGGTTCATTCATGTTGCCACCAGTCACTATTGGATTTCCTGCTAAATCCGTACCCTGAATGAAAACATCCAGCCAACCCTTCTCTTCGTTTGATAGAGGGACTGATGATTCATCGATTAAAGGTAGATCGATTATTGCTGATGTTGCACCCACCGGAGTCAGGAAGTCGATTGACTCCCAGCCTCGTCCGCTTCGATTGTAAAATAGTTCCATCTTACTGGGTAGTCCATTATCATCGGCAATATTCAATTGAAGTGGAATATCTTGACCGGGATGCCATACATGGCCATCTGCGGGCTGATTTCCACCTGGCGCATTTATTTCAAGTGAAATTATTTCAGCATTACCTGTGTCAAAGATGAATTTGATTTCTTGAGCATATGAAGTCGCATCATTGGCAGTACTGGATTGTTGACCTATATTCATTAGGCGAGGAGAAATTGTCAACTCTTGCCCACTCAATGTTTCTAAATTCGGGCTGTAAATTGTAGTATTAAACTGGCCATTGCCATCGATATTAATCGTTGTTGATGAGAGTACATCGCTATCCTCTGATAAAGAAATTTCAACATCGACATCTTGTGAAAGAGGATTTATTCCTGCAAGACCGGAAAATCTTACTTCACCTGAGATTACAATCTCATCGCTTGCTTTTACATTCAGTGGCCACAATGGGTTTCCAATATCATGTAATGAACGATTATTGGACCAAGCTTTGAGAGCGATAACTTCGAGGTCATTGGTAGATGCAGCATACTGTCCCGACCCGGAAAGTCCCATTATTGGTCCAAGGGAGAAACCATCGGAGTTTATTCCTGTAGCAAACCAATACAAACGCTGATTATCATCTAATAGCCACTTTGATTCAAGTGACCAAGTTACATTTTCACCATCCCAACTACTGTTTGTTGTATCAAGAGATAGCACTCCTGCACCAGAGTTTTGAATGAAACGCCCTCCGTTTTCGAGATTATCGATTGTTACTTCAGCAACCGTACCTGAAATTTGAGGTGTGGTGGAAATTTTCAAATTTACTGCTGCTAATGCAGGAGAATTTTCCAATATCTGGTGATTAGAAGTTGCTTGCTGGATATAACCTGGTCTGAAGGTATCATTGGGCAGGGAGACCCAAGTATCGATTATCGATTTTTCATGTATAATTTCTCCATTGAAAATTATCCCCCCTCTTTGAACTCTGATATTTACAGGTAGAGTTGAAGACCCATCTCCATTCATAACCAACTGTTCAGTCAATGAGTTATTGATATTTATCGAATGATTAAATCCTGAAATATAATTTATTGATAATAAAGAAAATGAAGTTATATGGTTTGTTGTAAATGAGAATTGATATTCAACCATGTAATGCGAAAATCCAGAATTATTTATCCAAATTTGTTCCTCGCTCATCATTGCTATCTGTGACCCATTTGTAAGGAAATTTAGGCCACCATTATAACAATGGAAATTTGCACCACAATCCCATGAATCAGTACTTAAATTTCTAGCAGGCATCAGAATTGAGAATTTAAGGTTGTTAGAATAATTAGTTACAAATCCTCCTAATTGAGAAATTGGAGTTACAATATTATCGATTTCAAGAGAATACAATTCAGTAGTATGGTGGAATGTCCCATTCCATTTCCAATCAACAATTCCATCATCACCTATGTCGATTTCAGGATCTATCGGTGCACGTAATGTAATCGGTTCTAATTTGAACCAACCAAATGTTTCTCCGACTTCGATATCTAGATGCAATGTAATCGCTTGGGCTGGTCCAAATGAATTTTCCAAGACCTCGCCACATTCTTTCTCATCCATTGCCGTTGGCATCCCTCCACCTCCAGGTACTGGATAGCCCGGGCCCAATATTGGAACTCTATGTAAAATTGGATGAATACTAGCCGAGGCATTTCCATCACAATCTACGCGTATGTCTGAGTATGGGCGCCATGAAGGGAGATTTATCATTACACTATACTTGAGGGAGTTTGTTGGAGCTAATGATGGGTCTGTGACCCAATCTGGCATTGTAGGATTAGTCTGTTTCAGGAGATCAAATGTGAAATATTCGGTTATTCCGTGGTGAATAATTTTTATTCTGGGAGTAATTGTTTCATTCTCCGTTGATAATTCAACTCTAAATTTCAGTTGGGGGTATTGCCATGCTGCAATGTTGAGGTCGAAAGGTAATTGCAAATCCTCGTGCCCAGCAATTACATTATCATTGATATCAAGCACATCTACTGTAATATTGGTTTCATCGGGTTGCCAATATAGTGAACTTAATCTTGCCCAACCAGATTCATCTGCATCTATTACAGGACTTATCCATGTACCATTCATTTGAAATCTGTCAATTTCAATCCCGGCATCATCGATATACCAGCCATCTTCTTCGAGATATTGGTCTGAAAAGAATGAGAATCTGATTCTCACATCATTTCCCGCTAAACTAGAGATGTCTCCACTAACTCGATTAAAAGTCTGGTTAGAATTCGAGTTCCCGCAGCCACCATTCACCGTTGAGCCGTCAAAAATTCCTTTCCCATGGAACGGCGAATTAGTATTAACTTGAGATAATCTTTCATAAAATCCAGAAATGTTTCCACCAAAGTGTTGCCATGTAATGCCATCATCGATTGAAGAATAAATTGAGCCACCGTCCCATGCAGCCTCTGTACAAATCCAATGATTGAATGTTAATCTGGCAGTTGAGCCGAGAGGAATATGGTAGATTGGTGAAACTAAATGGGTATAAACATCGTTTGAATAAACTCCATCTAAATTGATTCCCATGCCCTTTGAACCACTTGGCCACATTGTAGAATTAGGACCATACCCGCTATTTGTAGAAATTTGACCTATTTCCCAAGGGGTTGCTCCTCGCTCATGGTCGATACGCCACCCAGTAGGGAGTGCTTGTACTTCCTCGAATGAGTCGGTGGCTGACCATGGCCCATTATGGCCCTCCCATGTCGCATATTGCCACTCATTTGCATTTCCTTGAACTGAAACTAGCGTTTGACCTGATTGATTGGTGAAATTTGCAAGCATACGTGTTTGCATACTGGGAAGGCCTACGCCTGAAAGAACCCTGAGATCGTCGATCATTATGCCTTCCCAGCCATCTATTGCACTACCACCGTAATTCTTGTTACCATCAGTAGTCACTCTAAATTTCAGTAATGCACTAGATGCATTGACATGCCCTACTGCCCATGAGGGGAAGGGGTGCTGGACTTCACGCCAACCATATGTTTGCTGAACGAAAGTCGCACCTCCAGAGGGCACTCCTAGCCCAGGAACGCCAGGTAATGGGCTCATTATTGTCCATGTTGAATTATTATCCAATGAGATCATCACAACCAAATTATCATGATTGCCTGCCTCGATATCCCAGTTTGCCCAATACATAAATTCGAGAGGGCCATTAAGTCCTGAAATATCGATTGGTACTATCAGTGAACCGTCGGCATTCGCAGAATATTCTCCGCTTGTATTGCCATGAAACCATGTTCCGAGAGGCTCTCCTTGATTTGATAGATTGAATGAATCAATGAATAAACCTACATCGTTTGAAGAAGAGTTTGAAGTTTTTATGAAGTAGCGAAACCCAATGCTGTTGGCATTACCTACAATAGAATCAAGCGGGTATGACTCACTTACCCAATCGGCTGTAACTCCAGACCAGTTGTCCAAAGTTTGCCAATTCTGACCATTATTGATTGAATACTGAACTTTTGATTCATCATCAGAATCGAAGGAATTCCAACGGTCGAATGAGACATTGAAGTATCGAACTACATTTGGAATTGGCCAGAATTGTGAGCGGATATATCCTTCAGAGCCAGGTATGATAGTCCCATTACTGCCAGCAACCATGTTTCCAGATGTTGTATTGGATGGACCATAGGTCACATTTGAGAGATTTACTGGCATCCAAACTGGGTCGCCATGAGGAGACCATGTGGAAAATTGTGGGCTATTAGATTCAAAATCGGTCATTTGGCCATAACTGGAGACCGGTGCAAGGGTAAGTTCTCCACTTGAAGTAAGATATGACGTTCCATTAGAACTTCCCACAGAAAATCCTCCCGGAGAATCTGCTGCCCAATAGGTTCCATTATCTTCGGATTCTGTCCATTCCGGAGACAGTTCGAAGCTCGAATCGGTAATTGTATGATTAGTCGGTAAAGTGAAGCCATCATATGATGAATTTGAAGGGCTAAGGCCCGAAGAATCGGGTGATGAAATAGGACCTTCCCATGTCGCAATATCCGCTGCAGCCCACGGTGTGAGCAGCATTAGGAAAGCGATGAAGAAAGCCTGTCTAATTGGGTCCACCGGTGGTGGACCCATGGTCGGTAGGTTTGAAACTTCGTTCGCGATGTTTGGTATTGTTGGCTGAAGGGTTGATAGGTGACCCGCGCCACGGCAATAAGCATGGCCGAGCGGACCTTCCTCAACCCTGCTCAAGCCAAAGAGGTTGAAGAGCAACTTTTCTCAACCCTGAGACAGCAAGTTGGTAGAAGTGTACCAATGCCACTTCCGCGTAAAGATTTCTGGGTAAAGGTCGGCCAGTTGCTTGATACTGTCGAAATTGAAATTCATGAAGTATACAAAACAGTAGGTCCTTCGATGAAAATGCAAACGATGCAGAAGCGACAGGCCAATATTCGTAGAACTGCTTCAGAACTTGCACGTAAGAGATTGGTTGCTATGATGCAACACTCTGCAACCATGGCACTTCGTAGTGAAGGAGGAAAGGATGGACAAGTCCTTGCTAGTCTCGATTGGACACGCCATGACCCATCGGAGCGTGAATTCTATTCGAATGCAACTGAACAGTTGAATCGATTCAAACAAACGGTAAATTGGAATGCTATGCAAAAGGGTCTTGCTTCCGAAGAGTTTGCAGAAAATTTCACTATGGCTGCAGGAACCACTCAGTTGGATGAATTTATCCCAGAAAGTGGAGGATTAACTGGCCAAGGTCCACCAACAATTGCGTTGGAAGAGAATAACAAACCCTTGCCAGAAATGGAAATTGATGAAGAAGAAGTCCTTGCTAAAGCAGATGCTTATCCTGAGTTAGAGGGCCTCCAGTCCGTTGAAGAGCGGCCTATCGCAAGTTCGATGGATGAGGGTAGTAGCCATGCAGCAGCAATGGAACTCGCACCTTCCAAAAAGAAGGAACAGATGGACTTTGATGCTTGGGCTGCTGCAGAAGCGGTTGTTGATGCACCTGTTGATGTTGTTCCAGATGTTTCAGAACCTGCAGATGACGGCCAGATGTTGAGGATACGAGTCTTACAATCTATGGATGATCCAATTATCACCGCAGATGGTGAAATTGAACTTGGTGCCGGAGATGTACTATTCCTAGATGAAACTACAGCGAATTATCTTGTAGACTCTGGTGTGGCAGAGATAGCTGCTCTGTGAATGAACAAGCATTTGTTGATAACACAAAAGGTAAACCTGTTATTCATAATTGGCGTTTAACGCCATCATGCCTGTAGATGTCCTTCAATTCATCGAACGCATCGATAATTCAATGCTAACGGTATCTGGGATAGGGATACGAGCGACCTGTCTTAGAGCGCTTTCATCCTTTCCGCTAGTGATATCCATTTCTAGAAGACGCTTGTGAATTCGCATCTCCCAATGATCGTAGGTTTCGACTCCTTCACCATCAGGTGCTTTGCGGCATGGTACCACAAGACGACGTGTTGGTAGGGGGATCGGACCACGTAGACTGATTCCACCATTATCACAAATCGTTTTGATTTGAGATGCGACGGCATCGATGTCACGATGATTTTCGCCTGTTAACTTGATGATGGTCACTGCTGCCATGATATTCACCTATTCCATTCGGATCGTAGTCCAGTCGGATCTCAAGCCTTCTTGTCAATCTTTAGACAAACGCCAGCAGCGACGGTCTTACCCATGTCACGGATAGCGAAACGAGACAATTCAGGGAATGTGTCCATCTGTTCGATAGCCATTGGCTTAGTAGGCTGGAAGCGGATCAAACATGCATCACCGGTCTTCAAGAAACTAGGGTTAGCCTCTTTTCCAGACTTGTTGGTTTTCTCAAGTAGTTCCATGAACTTCACAGCAACTTGTGCGGTGTGAGCGTGGAATACAGGAGTGTATCCGATTGAGATTGCCTTTGGAATATCCATAAGTTGGATTTGGCCAACGAAAGTTTCGTCGTGACGAACAAAGGTAGGTTGTGTGTCTGTGTATCCTGCAACGTCACCACGGCGGATTTCGTCAGCAGCAAGTCCACGAACGTTGAATCCAACGTTGTCTCCAGGTTCTGCCTTAGGTACCATTGTGTGGTGCATCTCGATTGACTTGACTTCAGCAGACTTCTGTGAAGGGTTGAACATTACTGTCTTACCAACGTTTAGAGTTCCGGTTTCAATCTTACCAACTGGCACTGTTCCAATACCGGAGATCTTGTAGACATCCTGAATTGGTAGGCGGAGTGGCTTGTCTGTAGGCTTCTTTGGCATTGCTGCGGAATCGATAGCCTCGAATAGTGTTGGTCCACTGTACCATGGGCACTTGTCAGACTTGGTGAAGACGTTGTCTCCGTTAAGGCTGGATGCTGGAATCATTGGGATACGGTCAAGTTGCTTGCCGAATCCTGCTGTCTTTAGAAGTCCTGTAACTTCAGCACATGCTGACTTGTACTTGTCTTCTGACCAGTCGACACCAGAGATGTCCATCTTGTTAACGTGAATAATTAGTTCTGCAACACCTAGAACCTTTGCTAGGAAAGCGTGTTCCTTAGTCTGAGCGTTGACACCATCGTTTGCAGCACAGAGTAGAACTGCTGTGTCTGCTTGGCTAGCACCAGTAATCATGTTCTTGACGAAATCACGGTGACCTGGAGCATCAATGATAGTCCAGTAGTACTTTGGTGTAAAGAATTCTTTGTGAGCAACGTCGATGGTGATACCACGTTCGCGCTCTTCCTTTAGACCATCCATAACATATGCAAGTCCGAATCCGGCCTTACCAGATTCTGCAGCTAGCTTTTCGTTCTTTTCAATAACGTGTTCTTCGATGTGACCGGAGTCCAGAAGAAGACGACCTACTGTGGTCGACTTTCCGTGGTCAACGTGTCCAATAAACACAATGTTTCGGTGGTCTTTACTCTTATCTTCCCATTGAGATCCCATAATGCTCACTCCTTTAGCAAGTCGCCGACATAACTCCCCTATTTGAAGACCGCGACGCGGTAACCGGTTATTTATGTGAGAATACTAGGGCGTTAATGCTTCCCAGTGCCTCATTTGTAAGTAAGCCGGATAGTCATAGATTCAATATCCAAATCATTAACCTTCTCGTTGCGCAAAGTCATAGTCCATTCCCCATCTTTCCAATTGCCTTCACTGAAATGGTAGGAACCGCTTAATGAGAATATTACACAATCAGTATCTGAATCACAATCGCCACTCTGGCGCTGATCTAAGCCGATTGCACTGGTATTTCCAGCTTCTTCATCGGTAGAATTGAAACCATAGAGGTCGAGTTTAGCTCGGCAATTATTGGTATTTGGAATAACGGTACAATCTGAATCTTCCTTGAGATACACTAATTCTCCTTTCGCCCACCTAATTGTGTTTCCAGAATCTTGCTCTTGGGTTACTGGGAAACTGAAATCGATATCTACAGGGCTGTTTGATGTATTTCCTGCAATAGAGAAGTCGTTCCATGTTCCTACATAATTGACATACACTGTGGTTTCATCAGTATTAGACAGACCTGCGCCATTGGTGACCGTTAGAGCGATTTTATACTCGCCTGGTTTTACTTCTTTCCAATCAACTGTTTCTCCAGTCAAATCTGCATCATTAGTATAGTCTCCGTCACCATCTTCATCGCGCTCTAGGTCCAAGTCCCAATCCCAAGTGGAGATGTATTCGCCAGTTCCACCGGCTTCGGAATCTGAGCCATCAAGAGTAATTGTAGTAGTTGCTAGAATATTTTTACTTGACAAACTCCTATCCATTTCACAAATATATGCTAAATAGAAACTTCCTGAATTTACATTTTCTCCTTCACAGTCACTCATCGGAGCGTCAGAGCCTGCATCTGCGTTTGGCTCTTCTGCATCTGCATCGATAATATTGATTGTACGAGTCTGTGTATCTGAAGTAATTGAGTCAGATACTGTGAGAGTTACATCATATGAGCCTGAATCTGGATAAGACCAAGTCGCGGTCCTACCTGTTTCATCATAATCTCCATCATTATCGAAATCCCACTTGTAGGTGAGTGATGAACCTGGAGGCAGGGATGCTCCTCCATCGAATTCAACATCCTCGCCCGAACGAATGTTTTTAGTCGGTTCAAACGAGAAAATTGCTTCTACCTCGCCAGAGGTGGAATCTTCACTAACCGTACAGCCTGCTAGGCTGGCTGAAATGAACAACAGGGCCATCAATAGGGGCTTCATCACCACAGGGAGGAAACCTCGTCCCATTCAACCCTTGCCCTTCCTGACCCATCAATTAGAACGAGAATAGGTCTGTTTGGCGATTTCCGGAGAGCAAATCCTTCGCATTCCAACCAAAAGCCTCTGTAACTCTGCCAAAAGCGGTTGCTAATCGGTCGGCATAGAACTGTCCGTCGTAATTGGTAACGGGTGATTCTTCTAGCCAAGGTTCTATTTCCATAGGCCGGTTTCTTGCATTGGTAACAATGTATGCTATCTTCATTCCAGGGGTAAATGGGAGTCCTTTGTCGATTAGTGCTCTTGCAGCCCTAACTTGGATCATCGAATCCGGATTTGAATAATCTTTAGTGAAATCCCATTTGGCTCTTTTTTTATCCCATCGGCCTTTGCATGATTTACTCATTATCAAATCTCTAACTGGAACATTACCATCCTTAGCTGCTGCTATCGTCTCGATTGCCAAAGTGATGGCCGCCTCTGAGTCATCCGAAAGCACATATTCGAACATCTGCTTCATTCCATCTGTCAAATACCTGAATGAATCTGTGCGTTGGGTTTCATAACCCTTGATCATCATCTTTTCTTTAGGCCATACAACTTGTCCGACATACCTCTTCTTGGCACCATGGCTAAAGAAAACCGATAGGCCTGTTTCAAATTCAAGTTCTGCACTTGCTTCACTGAACCGTTCTGCCGTACTATGGCCAAACTCAATCATCGCCTCTCTGGGATTTTCAACACCTTCAACTGGTGTCTTAACAAATATTGAATCTGTATCTGAATACACAACATGGTGACCTTCTTCCCCTAATTTATGAATTATTTTTTTGATGTTTTGTCGCGCCCAAGCGGTAATGGATGAACCTAAATCACGGTGAGTGAAACGATAAAAACCGCTTGCGAATACGCCATAAAATGAATTCATTAAAATCTTCACAGCATACTGCATTTGGTCATGATAAGAATGGATTGCATCGTCATTAGCATTACGCATTCCTGCTTTGTGAACATCTCTTTGCGACATCAAATCTTCAAGTAATGTCGGAACCATTCCGCGTCTGCCTTTTTCGTTTCTAAATTTCGCTCCAGTTGGAGAGGTATAGATTTCCTCACCATCAACCGGTTGGTCTGTACTGCCTTCACCTATTCTAGTGGTATAACAAATATTCTTTCCAATCATTATTGAGGGGTACATGGATTTGAAATCAAGAATTGCAACCCAGGGGTGTAACCCTGCTTCAACATCGTGAACATATCCACCGGTGATCTGCCCTTCTTTTTTATCAGCCGAACCGGTTAATGGGACTCCAATAGCAGTTCTATCTGCCATACGAATTACTAGTGAATCAATCAGTTGTGAGGTCGTACCATTTGCACTGGTATCAAGTGGAACCTTTGCTACAGCAGCAACTGCTTCTTTCCTTCTGAATGCTTGGATTTTGTGCATAATATCTAGAGGCAATTCTGCATCTCGTAAACAGTATTCGATGACTACATCGGGCCTAGCCGCCCATTCTTCATCCATCTTGGATGCGTCTACATCCATCTTTTGCATGTCTTCATCGTCTGGAAATAATAGTGCTGAAACAAACTTCAGTGTTTCGCGTTGTGGCCTCAGTGCTTGTCTTGCTTGCCACCATGCATCCATTATACAACGGCCACCTAGGTTCCAAGCACGTGCTGTTCCTCTAGTCGGATAGAGAGTATCTCTGCGCCTGCCATCTTCTGAAATTGCAACACGGCCCCAGCCCATTGTTGCTGCTTTGAGGAATTTATCACGTTTAGAGATGAGATTGGCTCTATCGAAGATTCTACCCATATCGAAATTATCGATATTGTATCCTGTAATAATGTCAGGGTCGCTGCTTCTTACCAATTCAGTCAAGTCACGAAGTATTGTCTCCTCATCACTAGCAAAGGTATGTCTAGTCCGTTCACCGCTACCCATGTCTTCGGTTACAACTGCCGCACAGAGTATTGTATCGTGAGCAATGGAGGTCTCTAAGTCAAATGAAAATATCTTGAAAGGGGCTGGGAATGGTTCACAATTACTCACATCATCCATTGTGATTTCAAGGCAGATGTCTACAGGGTGTTCGGTTACTTCAACCTCCCCTTCTACACTAACATGCATCGAAAAATCACCATCAAGAAAAAACCGGTTTACAAAGGGAATATCGCCTGATAAAATAGTACATCGGCCAGATAATTCTTTACGGATTTTAGGCACCATGAATGGCTGAGTCACAAAAACCTTCCAAACCGGCTTGATTCCCAAATCAGTAAGTTTCATCTCAGGTCCTTCGATTTCTCTAACATCTTCGTGACTTGAGACCCAGTCTAATAAATCGAAACTTTGAGACTCGTCCCATCGGCCATTTGGTGTTATCTCGAACCACGGTTTTATTCCATGGACACGCAATAATATGGATTCACCACTACGTGCACGCGCCCACAGCTCCATGACTGTTGCATCATCTTGAGAGGCGTACCTTCCGGTGATGATTGCCACATCACCACTCCAGCGCATATTGTAATGTAGAAGTCAATAGGCCAACTACTTGTCGAAAGTGCACTTGATGATAATTTGCGCACAATCATTGAATACCGGCGGGCTCTGGTCCTCTATGATGAGCCAAGCACCGGTCGATTGGGACTCCCTTACATTCTCGATGACCGAGACTGATAAAATGTATATTGCAAAGACTGCGATTGATGCTCCGTGGCAACCTGGAGAAATGTTTCCTTACGGCAACATCTCTATCTCTCCTGCTGCAGGAGTAATCAATTATGGTCAAGGATTATTCGAAGGAATGAAAGCATACAGAACGGCTGCAGGAAGAATAGTTCTATTCCGTCCTGAAGAAAATGCTCGTCGAATGCAACGCGGTGCTGACCGACTGAAGATGCCCCCAGTTCCAGAATCCATTTTCATCGATGCGGTAGAACAGTGTGTACAGCAGAATTCCCGATGGGTACCACCGATGGGCAAAGGTGCACTCTATGTTAGACCACTCCTAAATGGAAGTGGGCCGGTGCTTGGAGTTGCGCCTGCACCAGAATACACTTTCATGATCTATGTAACACCAGTTGGACCTTATTTCAAAGGTGGAATGAGTTGCATCAAGTTGCTAATCAGTGATGAACACCACAGAGCTGCTCCCGGCGGTTCAGGTGGAGTCAAGGCTATTGGAAACTATGCTCCCGGTATGATGCCTTCTAAGAAAGCGAAAGCCGCGGGATTTGCAGAGGTAATCTATCTGGATGCTGAAGAGCACAAATATGTGGAAGAAGTTGGCGCTGCTAATTTCTTCTGCTTGAAAGATGGAGTGCTGTATACTCCTGAATTAACTGGCACTATTTTGCCAGGTATTACACGTGACTCAATAATTCAACTAGCGCGTCACATGGGTTACGAAGTAGTTGAAACAAAGGTTGCAGCCGATTTTGCTATGGCGGCTGAAGAAGCATTTTGTTGTGGTACTGCTGCAGTAATTTCCCCAATTGGTTCTATCACATTAGGTGATAATACAGCAACATACGGTGACGGAGTCACACCTGGGAAGTTAACTCAGCAATTGTATGATGCGCTAACTAATATCCAAAACGAAGTCGATGAAGACCTATTTGGATGGGTTCACCCGGTACCCATGGAAATGCCATAGTTTGCAAGGGGTCCCCTTCCGAATGTCCATGCAAAGCCTAATCAAACTTGATTAATCCTCAGTCATCCAACGTCCTTGGAATGAGTCATCGGTATTATCGATGTGAATGAATAGAGAGAAAGCAGTCCAAACTAATGTGTTGAATCCATCTCCAAGTTGATCTTCACCACCGGCCTTTGCAACCATGAAGTCGAGATTATCAGTGGGGCTATGCCACTCTTGCCAAAATGATGCATCGCCACCTGCACTGAAGAAGTTGAAAGTAGCATAGCCTTGTGTGAAGAATGAACAGTGGTCACTTGCACATGATTCTGCGGCTTCCCAATAGATGTCATTAGCAGCGACATCATGGAAATTCATTTCATCCTCGACAACCAAACGTACCCATTCTAGCATGGTTGCTAAGTTCTCATCGTTAGCACCTGCTGTTGCGATTGAGAGGTCGTAAGGCCCATAGCCAGGTGGTGGAATGATTGGGTAGTTCAGGGACACCATGTCGAAATTCATATACGCCTTTACCGCCTTACCTTCAGGAAGGTGGTTTACGAATGCTGCACTTCCTAACAATCCTTCTTCTTCACAGGCCCATAGTGCTGCTACAACTGTATGGTCCCATTCTCTAGAAGCAATCGCTTGTGCAACTTCCATTGAAACGGTGGAGCCACTAGTATCATCATTTGCACCTTCAGTAGTTCCTCCTCCTGGTGGAGTGAAGGCGTAACCAACATCAAAATGGCCACCCAATACAATGTATTGGTCTGGATACACATTGCCGTATTTGTAGCCAACGACATTCAGTTGGTCTGGGTCATCTTCGTATCTTGTTACTTCAACGAAATCAAATCCATAGGTCTCCCATTCGGTTTTCATAGCCTCGGCTGCATTTTCGTAACTCTGACCGGTATTACCATCATGAGTTGTAGTAGATGCACACCAGCGATTATTGTAATCAGTGGTTAGCATATCGATTGTATCAAATGCTCTGCGTCCATCTAAGAACATCATTTCACTACTATCCTCGAGCATCATTGTTGCATTCCATACCTCGTTTCCAGCAGTAATAGTTAGTTCAATATCGGTGCGTTCTGTATCTAAAACAAGAATTTCTAGTGTGGTTTGTGAGGCTGGGAAAGTCATTTCTTGAGCATCTTTGAACACGCCATCCGCATCGACGAAGAATAAACCTGCAGACCGATTAGCTGTCCAATCTACATTTGAATCAACTTCGATTGAGAGGAATTGTCCCCGTAGGGCTGTTGAAATATCTTCCACACTAAGACTTGGGTCGGTCTCTTCAGCCCCGTCCTCGCCAAAACATCCACTAAATGATGCAATGAACAATATTGTTACAATGAAAAAAGCGCGCATAATATCACAACTGACATGGTTCGAGATGAGTTTTACCATTCATCATTGGTACGAGGCATTTTGGAACTCTAACTCGGCCGTCTTCTAACTGGTTTTGTTCCATTATTGCTACTAGAGCACGGCTAGTAGCAACTGCTGTAGAGTTTAGAGTATGAACTGCAGCGTTACCTTCACTTGTTCGGTAACGCATTCGTAAACGATTTGCTTGGTAATCTGTACAATTAGAACAGGACACTACCTCTTTGAATGCCTCAGCACCAGGTAGCCAAGCCTCTAAATCGTACTTGCGTGCTGCAACCGTGCCCATATCTCCTGTACAGATATTTACGACCTCGTAATGTAGGTCAAGTGCATCCCAAAGGTCTACACAATTTTTCAACAAATCCTCATGATGATCCCATGAATCATCGGGGTGTGTAATCACAACTTGCTCAATCTTGGTAAATTGATGAACGCGCCAAATACCACGATCAGAAAGGCCGTGTGCACCGACTTCCCTACGGAAACAAGGGCTGACTCCTACCAGTTTTATTGGAAGTAAACTCGGTTCAATGACCTCATCCATGTACATCGACGTAAGAGGATGTTCGCTAGTTGCAATCATGTATAGTGGGTCGGGGGTAATTCCATACATTACTGTCTCGAAATCCGATAGATCAGTAACCCCTTCATATGCATCTCTATTCATCATTACAGGAGGTTGGATGAATGTGAATCCGCGCCCAATTAAGAAATCTACAGCGTAAGTTTGCAAGGCGAGTTCCAGACGGGCAAGATCGCCTTTTAGGAAGAAGAATCGACTGCCTGCAACTTTTGCAGCGCGCTCCAAATCCACCCATTTATTCATTTCAATCAGTTCATTGTGAGTCTTTGGTTCAAAATCGAATTGTGGTTTTTCACCATGTAAGGAATGCTGGGTATTTCCACCTTCGTCGGCTCCAATTGGAACTGCCTCATGTAGTAAATTTGGAATACGCATTCGAATGCTATCTCTTTCTTCAAGGAGAGAATTTGCTTTCTCATCAAGTTGTGCAATACGGTCGCCTAAGTCTTTGACTTGAGCCATTATCCTGTCAGCATCTTCTTTGCTACCGCTCTTCTTTGCATCTGCGATACCTTTTGCAGCAAGATTACGTTCGCGGCGACCATCTTCCATAGACTTGAGAGCATTACGCCACTCCTCATCGATGGCGATTACACGATTGATTCTGTCATGAGGTATTCCTCGTTTATCGTGATCGGCACGGATTTTATCCGCATCGTTTCGGAATAACTCCATACTTAACATATAATCACCTCAGAACGAAATACCAAACTTGAATGCTGCACTACCTACGAAGATTAGTCCTCCGACAATGTATCCCAGAATTGCTCCACCGTTTAGCAATGGTAGTCCGGCCTGTGGCCTACCAGATGCAACATACCCCATCAGGACCAAGTATCCTACAAGACCACCGATGAGCGCTGCAATTCCCACCGCCAGCCCATCAGTCGGTATCGAGTCAACACATGATACAACTAACATGCCAGGGAAGATAACATCTCCAAGACCCATGAACATTGCTTCCTTTGGCTTCTTTCTCTTCGTTGGCATAACGGCAGCAGAACCATTCGATGATCTGTTTGCCTGTTCTGCATCGGAAGGTGGACGGATGCTCTCCTTTCCTTCAAGCATTGAATAGCCACTTTCTTGCGGTGCGACTAAAAGAATAGGTAAATTAAGGCCAATCATTGTATCTGCAAGGTCTAGCATATGCTTAGAACGATAAACAGCCCAAGCATCATAAACAGCAGCTAATATCATGAAGATAACTATCAGAGTTGGAACGAATGTTACTCCAAGCATCACGATTACACCGCCGCCAACAAGGACGCCTACTGTGTTTACCACATACCACTCTGGGTGGAAAATTAGTGCTGCCATTAGAATAACTGCTAAAATAAATCCAACTAAGAATGCTGTATCAGACCATTGAACACCATAGGTATTGTACATTGTTTCTGAATCAAAAGCTCCAGTCTGAATTTCCATTGTATATTGGTTCATAGTTTCATTAATTGTTCCAGTATGAATTACTGTAATATCCCAATCCTTTGCTGAGATTATGCTCTCACTGGAAACTGCAATATCAAGTGTAGCGTATTCGATTAAGGACGGCCCGAATAGGCCATGTACTCCATCGGCATCTGCAATCCACAATTCATTTTCTTCATTTTTAGTCAAGTCAAAACTATTGATTGCAGTGATTGGCCCGGAGAATACATCGCCGCCATGGAATTTATCTTCTTCGTCGAATGTTCCGACCGGCTCTTCGATTTCATCATCGATAACATATGCCTTGACCGCTCCATCATAATAGCCAATCATTGCCAAGGATTCATCGGTACCCCAGGGGCTACTAATAATTTCAAAGGCGGTGATAAGATTGTCATCTTCAATATATTCGACCCACTCAACAGTACACTCATCGACCCAGCCGCTAGGAGCTGGCCCGGGGATATGCGGGTCTGAAGTTTCTTCCAAATGTATCATTGCCGCCCCTATTGGAGTTACGAGTAGTAAACTATCTTCGTCATATTGTTTCATCTCTAATATTTTCTCATTTAGTTGCAATTGTGGATATGACCATTTTGCCTGATGAATTGTAATATTAGTTTGATGGAATGTATTTCGGCGTAGCAATTCATTACCTGGGGTGATAATGTAAATCGCTCCTTTCGATTCATTCAAATCTCCAACAGGGTTTTCAACAACTTCTAAAGCAGCAATACAACCATTAATTTCGGGATTTGTAGTAATATTATCGACTGTTCCATCCCACTCAGAGTCATCAAAACAAGCGTATTTACTGAGGATTTCACCGCTGTCTTTGTCAAAAGACCAAATCCATGCGCCATTGGTAACAGTGTACGCATATGTTCCTTCAATTACATTGAAAGTAGGGTCTCCTGGTATCGAGTTAAGTTCAAGTGACCATTCTAGAGATGTATCTGCAGAACGTTTTGAGATTACGAAAGTGTGATTTTCATGGCTATTTCTCCAATTTGTAATTTGCGTAATCATGGTTCCATCAGTATTTAGTGAAACAATTTCTTCTCCAATTTGTTCACTTTCGGTCAATACAAAAGCCTCGGTTTCTATTTCAGGGATCAAAAGGATGTGTGCTCCTGGAACAGTAGTATAGCAAAGTGCGAGGAAGAGAACGAAGAGTAATCCATACTTGATTACCTTCTCCAAATGTTTTTTTGCCAACCACAAAATGACAAAGGTAAATGCAAAAATTGCCAATAATTCAAGCGCTATCCATCGTGCTTGAGTAGAACCTGATTCACCAAACGCCTGTAAATTTGCTGCATTGAACCAAGGCTGAAGCCAAATCCCTAATGCAATGGTTATTACGAACATGAAGGCCATGCCTAACATGCCTGGAGCCTGCTCCATCATATTGGCAAGAAGACTGTCCTCCTTTGCTAATTCACGCTCTACGCGCTTGATTTGGTCCTCTGGCACAGACTCTCCCATGCTTTACACCGAGAGTGAGGGTGGTTTTCTAATCATTGGAGCGCGTGGCCCCTACGGGGCCAATGACAATGCAAACGCCGAGGGAGTGGTTTTTCGCTTCAAAAACCAAGGGTATGTCCCTTGGATTATCGCGTGTAAACGTTGCACTGGAAGCCCTTGGCCGGCCTGACAAAAAGATGGACTGCATTCATGTTGCAGGCTCAAATGGCAAGGGTAGTGCTTGTGCGCAACTAGTTGCGGGACTAGTTAGAGCGGGATACCATGTTGGCATGTTTTCTTCGCCCCATCTTATCCAAGTTGAGGAACGGGTTAGAATTGATGGAAAATCAATTTCAAATGATGAATTTAATGAAGCGCTTTCTAAGGTTATGAAACTTGAAATCGAATTAACTTTTTTTGAAATAACCTATCTTGTTTCACTAATTGCTTGCCATAAGGCTGGAGTTTCAATAATGGTATTAGAAACGGGACTAGGTGGCCGATTAGATGCGACTAGAAGTGCGGATGTTGTCGGTTGTCTGGTGACATCGGTAAGTTTTGAGCATAGTGAGGTTTTGGGAGATACTATTGAGAAAATTGCCCAGGAAAAAGCCGCTATTTGGCGACCTGGTGTGCCGATGCTAATTCGAGACCCCGGTTCTGCAAGAATTAGAAATGCGATGCGTGAAGAAGCGATAACTGCCCGATTTTATAATCCTGAAAAATCTACATTTATGGATGAAGCAGCAGATCTAGCAGAAGTGATGTGTAAAATGCTTGGATACTCGTTTGTCAGAAGACCGATAAACTGGCCGGCAAGAATGCAATTTATCCAAGGTAATCCAAATTATTTGATAGAGGCTGCTCACAATCCTAGTGGAATGCTAAGAGTAATTCCTGAAATTGCAGCCATACTTCCTAAAAAATGGTCGCTTTTATTTGGAACCTCGCCACAACAAGAAATGGACCAATTTCTAAGCCCTCTCGATTGGCTAATCAAATCACATCCCCCTGTTGAAATAATCACAACAGAACCACAAGATGGTAGATACCCGGGGATTGTTGAACCTATTGAAGGCATAATGCATATCCAAAATCCAGTTACTGCGGTTCAATCATTCACAAAAAAAACAGATTTGATTTTGGTAACTGGTTCCCTCTACTTGTGCGGAAATATACTTTCGCATCTTGGCCTTAATGCCGACATAGTTTGATGAGGCCCTCCCAACTGGCTTGCACGATGAAGGACAAACACCTTGCAATTCGCATCGAACAATGTTTAGCACTTGCAAAAGCTAGTAACTGTCCGCGTCGAAATTTTGGTGCGCTATTAGTTGACCCGGAAAGAAATGTTGTACTAATGGATGGATACAACGGAGGGCCACGTGGTGGCGGTGAACTTTGTGGTGGTGATGAATGTCTGCGGGATACTATGGACATTAAATCTGGAACTCGTGTAGAAATCGGTTGTCACCATGCAGAAATGAATCTGATTTGTAATGCTGCTGCAAATGGTGTACCAACCAAAAATGCTTGGCTATTAGTCACAGGAGAGCCATGTATGATGTGTGCAAAATTAATTCATCATGCAGGTATTGGAAAGGTAATCATTGTTGACGGTGGTTTTGGAGGAGAGAACGGAATCGGTTATCTCGATGAACACGGCGTGGAAATTCAACGGACTGATGGACCAAAGGACCCTCGATTTTTGTAGGTAGTTTCAAGACTGGAACTAGAATCATTAGGACATGCGCAACCTAAGAATGGTAGTAGTGGCATGTATGCTGCTTCTACCAGGTTGTACTTATTTGGACTCTGAAGAATCTAAATCTGAAGATACTACTGAAATTGAAGTCGAGATGTTACAAGGTTGTACTGATTCTGAGGCAAATAACTTTGATGAAAATGCTGAAGAAGACGATGGGTCATGTGAATATGATGAACCTGAACCTGAACCTGAATTCGGGTGCACTGATTCAGACGCTGAAAATTATAATTCCAATGCGACTGAGGATGATGGAACCTGTTGGTTTTTGGAAACAATTCCGTGTAATGGTTTAGTGATTTTATGTCACAGGACCTATGACCAAGTAACCTTCCCCGAAACTCATAACTCATTTTCTACTCATGAAGATAACATCTACTATCCCGCTAGTAACCATCGTACTGGTTTCCAAGCGCAATGGAATGCCGGAATGAGGGCTTTCATGTTGGATACACACTATTTGACTACTGCAGATCAAAGTGTCTCCAATGTACGGTTGTGCCATGGTGACTCGGATAGAGGTTTCAGTCCGTGTACATATGGAGCGGTTGACCCTTGGAATTGGTTGGGTAATTTAGAATCTGAAATTAATAATGAGGAACGAGATATCGTGACATTGTTGATTGAAAACCATGTTGAAGCAGATCACCTGAAGGAAATAATGGATGATGTTGGTCTTTCTGACATGATGTATATTCACGAGATGAATGCTGAATGGCCGACCTTGATTGAGTTGATAAATATGGATAAGAGACTTGTTGTTTTCTGGGAACAATCTAGTGATTCCACCCATCCCTACTTCCATGATTTCTTAACACATAGTTGGACTACTAATTATGCAGATGAAGATACTTCATCAATGGACTGTGAACCTTTACGCGGAGATTCTAATCAGGACGCTTTTCATATGAATAACTGGTTAAAGAATCAAGCAGGATTGTCAGACCCCACTCGTGCGGGTGAAGCAAATAATGTGGACTTCATGGTAGAGAGGGCTATCGAATGTATCGATTCTCATGGAAAGCGCCCGACATTCATTGCTGTCGATTGGTGGGAAGAAGGCGATGTGGTAGAGGCTGTAAAAAGAGTAAATCTATTGGAATTGGATAGCGACTAGCCCCAGAACCTTCTAGTCCTCGCATATTCTATCTCGGCAATGTGAATTGCTTCAAGTAAGCCTTCAGTATCTCCTCGCTGAACTTTACGCATCAATCGCTGACAAGTTGCTTCACCGATACCTCTGCCCATTAGTGCAAGTATGGCATCCATCCCCCGGTTTGCAACAGCTTGAGCGTTTTTCATCATGCGATCTCTATCCTTTCCATCATCCGATTTCACCCATTCCAACAATTGCTTCTCTAATCCTTCGCGCATACATGCCAACATTTGGCCTCCACACTTCAAACACTTCTTCGCATCAGTCATTTCGGGATATCTTGCGACTCTAAAGCGCTTTACTGAATTACATTTTAAGCAACACAATACCGCTCTTTCATTCATCAAACGACCTTCCAAACGGGCTCTCACCTGCTCATTATCAAAATTCGGAAGAAGTAAATCCTTCTCGGATTTACTTGAAATTCCTAGTGGGCCAGATGCAGTAACTTCCAATCCGATGAGTCCAGATTGAATTCCACGTAAGACATCCTTTGCACCGGTTATATCCATTCTTTCGTGGAATAACTTACCGAGAACTTCTTCCATTACCGGAGTGCCTCGATACTTTTTCAATAACGCCTGGAGGTTTATTTTTCGAGGGTCGACGCCATGACGTAAAATCCCGAACACTTTTGCAACTTGTGCAAACCTCCATCTTACTTCACGTGAATTTGGTAATGTAACCGATAGAACTCCTTCCAATGCTTCAGGTGGCGTGTTTGAAATCCATTCGATTATCTCCGAAGGTGTTACTCCGGCGACTTGAAGAGAGATTCTACAAGGCTCTACAATTAGCCGTCCCCATCTTCCAGAACGAGTACTTGCCATAGCGAGGAGGTAATGTCCTATCGCCTCGTTAATTTTGTTACCTTGGCAGCAATTAATCACAAGTGCCTCGCCTCTATCTTCGATAGTTATCAGTCGATCGCTTGGAATCATGTTTGCAGAATTGAAATGTGTGGATACAATGTCTGCTAGTATTCCTTTTGCTTCACCATTAAGCGGATAATCTTCCAAACTAGAATCTCCATTTAGTAGTCCTGCTGGGTCAATTTCTGTGATTTCTTCATCGTGCATCAATCCCAGATCTATTGCAAATAATCTCCGCAAACGACCTGCTTCTCTTGCAACATCGGCAGGCGTAGGTGGAAGTTCTCCCACCCATTGAGGTGCGTGTCCTTGGTCAGATACTGGGGCGACTAACAATTCATTTTGTTCAGGGTCAGCATCTATCACAATCCAGGTCCTTCCAGCCATAACGAAGCGCCTTTGCCGTCCATCGGCTTCTTCGCCGCCATCATTTAGTGAAAGGACAAATGCCTCGTCGACATTTCCTAGACTCTGGCGCGTTACAGCATCTCTGACACGGTATGATTGTTTATCTGGAATCATTGAAAGATGATTTGTGACCCATTGCCGTGTTCTACCTGAACGACTAATCCAGCCCTTAGAAAATTTTGGAGGTGCATCAAAGGACAGTGTTGCTAAATCTTTGCTTGGCTCCTCATCGTAGGCAAGTTTTGGCTGGTCTGGTAATGATTTCTTTGATGTCGCAATCAATTCCTGCCACACATCGTGGGGCCAGCGATACCACGGTACTGATTGAGGGTCATCTACACAGCGAATAACCCATCCATCAGCAAGTATTTTGCCAATTCCAATGGTATCTTCTCGACGCCATCCTGAAAATTGACCCGAATTTGAAATCACTTCTGTGACTGCATCAATTGGTAATGCTCCGTGGCTGTGAACCATCATTACAATTTGATTTGCGGCAACTAATAGTGGCTGTTCTCTCCATTCTACCGGCTCAATCTCTCCTGAAATTGCTTTACGAGCAATTACTGCAGCCTCAATCAAATCGTCACTTTCCCAGCCGAGTAAATGGCCACTTCCAATACCGCCTAACCGATGGTCTGCTCTTCCAACTCTCTGGAGCATCCGGTCGACAGAACGCGGAGAGCGGATTTGAACAATATGGTTTACACTACCTACATCTATTCCTAATTCAAGACTCGAAGTACATACCAATCCTTCGATGTTACCATTTCGTAAATCATCTTCCATCTGCGTTCTAGTTTCTCTTGCGAGTGACCCATGGTGTACTCCAATGTTCAAATCAGGGGCGATTGCTTGGAGGCGTTGGGACACTGTTTCAGCACTGTTTCTAGAATTTACGAAAACTAGACATGGGTGCTTTTTTGAAATGAGATCTGCTAATCCGCGTAATGTGGCATGCGCTCTTGGTGAAATTGCCAATTCGAGCGACCCTATTTCATCCTCAGGTAATTGAATAATAGCATCTACAGATAATTCAGTAGAGCGTGGTGCAACTGCTTTGATAGCTTCTGCTTCATCAGAAAGCCACGTAGCAACTTGTTCGGGATTCCCAACAGTTGCAGATAGGCCGATTTTTTGGATTTTGGATCCCTTAAACGCCTCGAGCCTTGACAGTCCTAATGCCAATTGCCAACCTCTTTCACCACCTGCCATTTCATGAACTTCATCGATTACGACTGCTTTCACTGTACGTAATAGTTCACGTAATCTAGAACCTGTGAACATTAACTGGAATGTTTCAGGCGTTGTTATCATCACGTTTGGGGGCTTGCGAACATGTTTGTTTCTTTCAGATTGGGGCGTGTCTCCATGCCGTAGACCTAAAGTAAGCCCTACTGCGGAAGTAATTTCATCCAACCTTCGGTCTACATCACGGTTTAAAGCGCGGAGTGGGGTAATGTAGAGAATTGACATTCCATCCCATTTTTGGCGCAAACAACGGTCGAGCAATGGAAGCATTGCTGCCATTGTTTTTCCAGAACCAGTAGGGGCTACAATCAATCGGTCATGCCCTGAAGCAATTTCGTCCTGAGTTACTTCTTGAACGGGCGTTGGTATCCACTTTCGTTCATCCAGAGCCTTCTGTAAACCCTCGTCGAGTTTGGAGAAGACGCCTTCGGCCATGTCGATTGGGCTATGTCACTGGTTCAAGAGGGCAACGATTCTGACGACTATCAGTCATCATCGTCATAATCATCATCGTCGTCGTCTTCATCCCAGTCTTCATCGTCATCCTCTTCTTCCCATTCATCATCATAAAGAGAGCCTTCAGAATGTGTTATAGCGGTGCGATTAGCAGTAATTCCAATCCCCACCAATACTATCACAGATAGAATCGAAAATAACCAAATTAGCGGTTGTTCACGTATGGAATCAAACCATCCCATGTATGAAACATAAACGATCTCGATCTTATGTTCAGCTGAATTATCTTCATCGTTTACTTCAATGATAACATCATCAGGGTCAACGACTACTCTGATTCGGTCAACGCCTTCTTCCGCACTCCAGGTTGTTGAAACTGGAATCAATTCGCCTGCACCGATTTTATTCAAGGTAGCTGTATCAAATGGAGTAATTGAATCCCCAGCGTAGAAAGAGACCGTGAAGTAAGAATTTGTTTCACCGCCAACGTTTTGAATATCTGCGGTGATTTCAATTTCTTGGCCTGGTGCAACGTGGTCATCAGAAACTGAAATTGAACTTATCTTCAGTTGTGGGCCAATTGCGCCCAATCTAACCCATTGCCGCTCGAAATCAGTGTCGTCTGCTGCAACTTCTGCTATTGGGCTTGCTTCCGAGTTAGATACCACTGGGAATTCATTTCCTGCCGAATCATATCCAGTTAGGTAGAATCCTACCCAGTCGCCTTCTCGTAAATTGATAATTCCTCCATCGGTCAAATCAACGGTTCCAGTCCAGATTACACTCTGTCCTTCTTGCTGCATTCCGAGTTTGGCCTTACCAGCCCCCATAGTTAGAGTACGACTTGAATCTCGCATGACCCAATGAACAATTTGTTCTGAGCCAGTCATATCTGCATCTTCTGTTCCATGGAATTCTACTGGAACATTTGTTAGGTCGGTCAAAGCCGATATATCGATGGTGTTGAGAGGTGCAGTTCTACTTACAACACGAGGAGCGGTATCATCCACAACAACTCTTAGAGTTGTAGAAACCGTTTGTCCAGTCATATCTTCACCCTTGCCCGGAATACCGTCAATTGAGATTAGACATGTTCGTGTAGGTGATGATTGGAGGGTTTGTGCGTGTGATAGTGGTACCTCGACTGAATAACTACCATCGTCTCCAAGTGAACCATCAGACCAAATACTCTCGCCATCAAATACTTCGATTACAATAGCTGCGTCTTTAGGTGCAGGGACATTGCTTCCTTCGTATACAACTTTACCTGTAAATTCAAGCCTGTCATCATTTCTAACTCTGCTACCGTCAGCAACAATACCAGTTCTTGGTTCACTGATATCATTAACTTGGAAAGACCCTGCGTCGAGAACTAGATCATTTTCGACAACAAATGTGTGTTCCGCTATGATATGGCGAGTTGGATATTCTTCCCCTCTTTCCTTGTAAACTAAAGACAGATCAGAGATGTCTTCATCTGGCCAATCCCAACTAATTGTGAATTGGTAGTCAATTAAAATCCAGGGCATTCCTGAATCATTCGTAGTCTGAATCATACTAGAACTAGTTGCTAGGTCAATAACATCAGAATTACTTGCAAATATATCATTTACACCATAGTAAGAGATTATTTGTTGGTCTACTTCACTGTCAGGACCTTCGAAGTCAAAGACCAAATCGATGTACTCGAAGTCTATTGCAGTGTTAGCATCAATTAAACCAATTGAAATTGTTTGTTCTGTCCCTGCAAATACTGGTGCGCCATCATTGTGGCCGAACCATTCCAAACCTGTGAAAATTGCAGACGAGTCCTTTCGGCTTCTGAAAGTAGCATCGTCTGTATCAAACCCTGGTCCTGTTTCCCATGAATAAGACTCTTCGTCGATGATTGTGGTGTGGTGGAGCGGATTGCCCGCACGATCGCCACCATCCCAATAATATGAGACACGGCCCATGTTTGGATTACGCGAATGGTCGATTGTAGTGGTGAAAGTCTTGGTATCTGCTTCTGTTTCATTAACTACAATCTTGGTTGCATATTCGCTAGCATCAGCTTCACCATTACGGTTTATATCATGGTCTGCTTCAACCCAGTAAAATAATTTCAATTCCGTCGGGTCGCCGACTGCATCTGCAACCTTCACGCTAATCTTCTGTGATTCATCAGCTGCTTCGTATGCATCATCAAGCGGGTAGGTCTCAAGTGCTTCGGGTGGTGTTGCATCGACCTTGTAGGTTCTAAACCAGTCTGAATTAGATGCGAGAACCATAGTTGCATCTCTTTCATTGTAGGTTTGAATTTCATATGAAAGCCCGCTTTCCACATCGATATCAGGCATTACGATTGAGATAAAGAATGAACCGTTAATGTTTGAAGTATCTCTCCAATTAGCATTTACAAATCCATTTTGTGAGATTCTGACATCGAATGAACTATCTTTCGGCGCATCGGTCGAATCTGCAAACCACATTGCTCCTTGGAAGTGAAGTGTTTCGCCAGCAGCAACCCAACTTCCATCTTCAACATCAGTAGAAGTCGATTCTCCGTCATTATCTCTGATGTTTAGCCAACCAAGTCCGAATGAATTGTTCACACGAAGACCATTTACACTCGCTAGAGGCGATGGTTGGAAGCCATTGGTACCAGAAGTGTCTAGGCAATTAGTCGAGAACCGGACATTGTTTTGGTCTGGGAAATTCGAAGTAATGTGGAATAGCCAATGAATCTCCAAAATTCCATTGCTCAAACTGGACCATGACGAAGAATCGATGTCGACCCAGTCGTCAGGGTCGTTTGGTGATGGGAATATATCCCCATCTTGCCATTCCAATGTTGGAGCACTAGAGGAAGGTGATGCCATGAATGACAAGCTAGCAGATTGGATGTAATTATTTGTTCCATCCCCTACGATATGTCTTGTGACAACCTCATAAGGCTCGTTTCTTTCATGAAGAATTTCACCTTCAGGTATTGAGATGTCTAAATTGACAGTATTGATTGAATAAGTCACGCTGAATCTCTCTAATACTACGATTCCTGAACTTTGTGAATTAATTTCAATTGGGATAGTCACTATTCCAGCGCCGGAATCCGGAATTAAATCATTGAATGCTTTTACGAAGACTGAGCCACCACGGGTTGTTGTTCCAAGAAGAACACCTTGGCTAACCCATTCATTACTTCCATCTCCTCCTACATCGATACCGACTTGTTCAGGTGCATTCGAATGCAGGGCTATATTCAAATCATCTAAAGTTGGAGTTGCTGAACCAGTTGATGTGAATCGGACATAAATGTAGATGTATCCACTAGTCATTGTTACAGTCTTAGAATCGCCACTGTATTGGAAAATCTTTGTTGAAGTATCTTGGAATTCAACTTGCAAACCTGTACCTGCAGGGGTTGATGCATTCCACCATGCTGTAATCGCAACAGGGGCGTTTCCTGAATAATAATTAGAACGTATCTGGAAATATCCACTAGTTTGGAAACTTGTAGAATAGGTTAATGAAACGAAATCCAAAACCGGAGTTTCGGTAGATGTTCCGTTGAGATATACTTTCCAAACAATACTAGACCCCGGATTGATAAATGTTAATTTTTGATCGAAAATACCACTTAGCCATGTCGTTCCACCATCATTTGAAACTTCTAATTCGAGACTTGTATTAGCAGGAACATATCCAACAAGAGCCGATACTGTGATTTCGGTAACTTGTTTTGTTAATGAAGTGGTTGTACTTGTTACAACAGAAGATGTTGAAGTTGGAGTTCTGTAATCATAAATTGCTCCGATACCTTCCCGTTGAATTTTGTTTAACTGTAATGAAGAACAATACTGATAGAAATGGCAATGGAAACCGAATGTATTGTCGCCCAGTTGATCCATTCCATAATGCCCACCGCCATTGAGTTCCACCTTACCTGTTCTCTCGACAAAGAAACCATCCATCGTGAAATAGTTGTGATATCCTCTAGAGCTGTAATACTCGTTTGTTGTAATCTTGGGGAGATCTACGATTAGGCCGCTCGCTTGCGTATTTACATCACCTAATTGCTCTTCGGAGCCCAACAGCCAACTACCATTTATTGAAGTTGGATTGGATGGATTAACTTCGTACAGATACCTGTTGTAGTTAGGGTGTGAAGATTCAAACATCAGTAAGAACATACGACCGGTGTCCTCATCGATATCTACCCCCACTGGATAGTAATTGCCAGTGTATGCATATGTATTTTGACAGGTCCAAGAACCTGAAGATGAAATTGTCCACTTTACTAGAATTCGATAACTGTATGATACGGTCCAAACATTGCCATTGCCATCACTTGTAGCATCATATGTGCTGTAAAGTGGTTGCGTATAAGAACAGGAACCTGAACTTACAACTGAATTACCGATATAGCTACCAGTAGACATATTGTAACGCTTCATTACAGGGGTCGTATACAATGAAGACCCTGTGTAAGTCGCAGAATGGTATTCGTCACCATGAATGATAACAAATCCTCTGTAGTTTGAGTTACCCGATGATGAGGTGCCTAGGCTCACAGGGCTTAATTTGCTTGTAGCACCAATAAATCCTAAATCTCCATTTGCAGCAAACCCGCCAGTATTATTGATTACACCGGTTGATGTTCCATCAGCCGAGCGATCTAATCCGTTTACATTGTTAGTAGGGTTGCCAAGTAACTTAACTTGATTATTACCAACCTCTAGATTATTTCTATTTCCATAAGCAAATCCCGGAGGGAGTCCTTGCCATGTGCCACTTCCAGTTCCACCAAAGTCTGAATCATTTGTTAGGTTACCCCAGGTTGTAGATGAGGGCTTTCCTGCGATATCGAATGTTGCTGAGGACACTTCTGCACCATAGGGGAATGATAAGTTACCAGCGAACCCATTGCCTGTACCCGAAAATGTATGGGTATAGGACGTTGAACCGTCTTGAAATTGAGTTTCAGTAACGTCTGCCAAGGCCATTGGAGACATCATTGATATCACGAATATTGCGCTTAAAAATAGAGACTTTCGCATGTCTTAGTCACCTCGGGCCACTATGGGCCTTTGGCCCACGTGAGTTCTTTACATTTGAACCATGCTCCGTTAAGTCACTTTTAAAAAAGCAAACATCGAATAACAAGGCCGGTATTCGCTAACTGAGTGAGACGCATGGGCTGGTGGGATAATCAACATGGAAACCAACTTAAAATTTCAGGCATTGCAACATTTGTATCTTCATCGCTAACAGTGATGTCTGCAATGCAATTAATGTTTTTACAAGACAAATCTGATTTCCAAGAATACACGCCTGCTTCAATTGTATTGATTGTGATTGGAGTCATTGGTTTAGCCGTTTCAGCACCAGCATTTCTCAATCTCAATGCACGAGCAAAATCACTAGGAGCAATAATGTCATTGAAATCTACTTCTGAACTTCGCAAACAAAAAGCAAACGGCGATGAAGCGGCCCGCATACTAGGTGGACGCTACGAAGAGTCGTGGAATTCCTTCCTTCAAGAGAAGGGATTGAAGAAGCGCTGACTACTGGGTCGTACAGATGGGCGAATCCGATCCGTTGCGCACACTCCTTCGCGAGATTGCTCTAGCAGCAGGTATGATTTCTCTCTTAGTTCTAGCAATGTGGGCACACACAGGCTCAATGCCCCCTTTGGTCGTAGTAGAATCAAACTCAATGCAACATGACTCCGATGGTGAAGTCGGCACTATCGATGCGGGTGATCTAGTTCTTGTTCACTCACCCGATAAGAAAAACATCATTACCTTTGCAGAGGCTACTGATTCTAATTCTGTAAATTATGGATATGAATCATTAGGTATGGAAGGAGACGTCATTATCTACAAAAGAAATGGAGAAAGTGAAAGTACTCCTATCATTCATCGCGCACTATTCAAAATAAATGTTGGAGAAAGTCTTGCACCAAATGAGCAAGGCGAATGTTCTGAAGGCGGTATATTTTGGAATGATGTTTGCGTGATTTCTTGGTCTGTTCCTGGTTCTGATCAATTAAATGTAGAAAAAATCAATTTGGTTTTTGATGGTGAAACTTTAGGTAAATATCCCTGCAGTGGAGTTGCTGCCCAACATGGCTCGGTTTGGTTTAGTGTTGAAAATTATACTCCTGCCAATCCAGGTTTCATCACGCTTGGCGATAACAACAATTGCAATGATGACCAAGGAGTGTTTGAATTCGCCCAAGGTCTTACATCGATTCATAGCGGCATGATTAAACCGGTTCAAGATGACTGGGTAATCGGTATATCTGGGGCAGAAATTCCTTGGCTAGGAACTGTGAAATTGATGGTCAGTGGAGGAGATTCTCCCGGCGTTAGTCAAGTTCCAGGATTATCTTTTGTTTATCTTATTGCAGTGATTGGAGTGGTGCTTCTCATCCCAATGCTAATTCAACCAGTAATCAACAAACTATTACGCAATTCGCCAGAAATGATCGAAGCAGAACGTGAAAATGCAATCGCTAAAATATATTCACCAAGTGAACCAGATTTGAGCGAAGAAGAATAATCATACTCGTTTACCAGATAAACGGTCATCGGCACTTGTTAAGCGGTTTTCAGTAGTGGTCATTTCATCTCTGATTGATGTAAGATTAGCTTGGTCGAGTATTCTGGAAACCATATCTCGCTTTCGCATCAAATCAGAAATTCGGCGCTGCCTACCCCTTGGCTTGTTTGCATCGCCTCGCATATCCATTAGCCATTCTTCCAATAACGCCCCAGCCCATTCTGCAGCCCTTACCCTTGCAGCCAGCATTATTTCGTTTGAGCGGTGTCTAAACCGCACTAGCCCGTCAGGCATTCTTCGGGTTTGAATTGAACCAGGTTGCCAGTTTACAAGATTTATTACTAGAGATGATTCCTCAACAATCAGCCCTTCTTCCCATGACAAATCAGAAACTACAACCTTATCTGAAAGACGGATGAGGACTTGGACGATTTCATCTTCATCGGCCCATATTGAAAGGTCGGTTGGGGCCTCTCCAAACGCCCCCTCTATCCAAACGCGGACTTCGCGATTAGTGTCGTCCATAGCAGTGCCAAGCAGAGGTACCTCAAGAACTGCACGACATGAGGTTGAAGTGTAATCGTGTCTCCGCCAGTACATGGGAAGCGGCTTTCTTGCTATTGAGGCAGATTGGACCCTCTTCCTGTTTCTAGCCATAGCATGGTATATTCTTCTCAGGTATTGGGAAAATAGTGGTAAATTAGACGAATGGAATGCATCCCGGGTATTATTTGGCCTCGTACTAATGCTACGGACACCAAAGGGCAAGAAGATATTAGACAAAATTTCGAAGCCAAGACGGTTTTGGAGAGCCTATGGTGAAGTTTCCCTTTGGGTTTGCTGGTTCGTAATGTTCTTTGTGGCGTTATCATTGATTGGAATTATCATTTCATCGTTTATGGTCGGTCTTAATCCAGACCCTCCGCCCCCTTCAGAGTTGGTTGCAATTCCGGGAATTAGCCCGATGATTCCACTTGGATGGGGTGTGTTATCCCTAGTTATATGCCTGGTAATTCATGAATTTGGACATGGGATCCAAGCTAGAGCGCATGGTATGAGAATTCGTAACTTTGGCCTCCTGATGATTGGTCCAGTCCCAGCGGGAGCGTTTGCTGAACCGGAATATTCTGAAATCAGTAATTCTCCACGGAGGGAGCGCCAACGAATGTTTGCAGCCGGTCCAGCTACTAACTTATTTGCAGCCTTCTTTTTGATGATTGTATTGGGACAGGTTGCTGGTCAATTTGTGGCAGCAGATTCTGGAGTTCATTCAAGTCAAATCATCAAAGATTCTGCGGCAGACGAATCCGGATTACAAGCATGGGATACAATTATTGCAATAAATAATAGCGAAATTATTGATACTGAAGATTTTGTGAAAGTTATGGATGACATTTCTGCAGGGCAAAATGTATCGATTGAAGTAATCAGGTTTGAAAGTGGAATCCAAGAGAACTTGACGGTGAAGATGACTGACAAGCATACCTACTTTTTAGAGTCTGGTTATGATAATGAAACTCTTGCTGCATTAGGTATTGAGAAAGGAGATGCCTTTCTCGGGGTTCAAAATCTAGATGATGGGACCGCGGGCGTTGACCGATTATCAGGCTGGGCTCATCCTGATTTTGAAGCAAGTCCTCTTGGATATTTAATCGGGTTCGTAGCAAATGTTGGAACTATCTTAATCACTCCATTTGAGAACCAAGGTGTAGCAATACATTCTGCGCAAGAAGATATGCTTGCTGCAGGAGATGGTTGGCTTGCTTCTTTGGTTGGATTAGATGGATTGCTATTTTTAGTCAATCTAATGTTCTGGCTAATTTGGGTAAATATTCTGCTTGGATTTACTAATTTATTCCCACTCGTTCCTTTTGATGGCGGACATTTGTTCCGAGATGTGGTTCATGGAACTATGTCTGGAATTCGAAAATTGGGAAAGAAAACAGGGCTGTATAATTTACATCCGCTTTGGGTTGAGCACGTGACTAGAAAGGCTTCTTCGATATCTTCTCTCATACTATTTTTTGCTCTTGGAGTAATTATCGTCGGCCCTTATATTATTGGATAATATCTGTTATTCGCATTTGTGAGGACTCGTTTTCAGTTACATCTTCGCTAACGTCAATTTTGCTAATTCGTTTATCTAGTGATTCAAGTGTTTCATTTGTAGATTTTCTACAGACCAAAGATACGAATAAGTGGAGTGGCATCCCCTGCTCCCAATCGAGAAATGGCTTACCATTTCGGGTAAGTGGTAAGGCTGGAATCCTTCGAGTTAGCATTCCTAGGCGCCCACTTAAGCGGCCAACATCGACACGGAATATTCGCCAGGAATCACCTCTGACTCCCTTGAGTCTGTATGCATATAAAGGCATTAAATCACATCTCTTACCCTCATGAATCATCGCTAGATATTGATCCCATGTACGTCCAGAGAGGTACAGTTTCGGCTTTTTAGAAGACTTTACTTCAATTGGAAAACATAAATCCCCTCGAAGTGCCAACAAATCTCCACTTCCCTCCATCCCAGAACCTGCTGCCCTAACTACCAAAAATGGGCGTTCGAGAACTTGTTGTGCTCTTGCTTTAGCAATAGGGTCACAAGATCTAGTTACGGCATCCACTCCTTTAGGAACTCCAGCTAAAACAGCACGGAGTTCTCTTTCATATTGGCTTGACACAATAGTGAATCGTTGTCAAGTGCTTTTGATGATATCGCTGATTACGCGTCAGGTTGAAGCGTGATTAGGCCTAGGGCGGCATGTGCGCCGAATCGCAGTTAGGACCGCGGATTTCCGCCTATCTTTCCATTTAATGCGCGAATTGAAACGGCGCAAATGCAAATTTGTTATGCTTTCTTCTGAAGATACATGGGACGGTGTTTTACTCACATCGCCTGAAGAAGTAAAAGGAGGAGAAATTCCCGCTATGGAAGAGAATCTTGAGCTCGCTGTTGAAAGAGCGATTCAAGCATCTCGTGGATTAGATACTGCGGTGCAACTAGTATTCGGGATTGACCCTGGACCTCGCCCTGGGCTTGCTTGGCTTGCCGATGGCGTAGTGGTTGGAAGTGCGCAACTAGAGGAAATAGAGAGTGTTACAGACCATGTCATTGCATTATCTTCAGCGGTTAGGCACAAGAAAATGAGCGTCAAAGTTGGAGATGGCGCTCCACTGATTAGAGATCGAATAATCAATCAATTAGTACTGAGTGGTATTGAGACATTACAAGTTAGTGAATTTCGAACAAGTTCGGGCTCTCGCTCCAAAGCTCACATGCATGCAGCAACCCGTATCGCTTTGATGAGCGGTACAAAAATTTACCAAATTAGAAAACTCAACCCTACCGATGGAGATTTGAGAGAAATCCAACGACAATCTCGAATTCATAGTGAAGGTTACTTGACCATCTCAACCGAACTAGCAAGAATGGTGGCTTGTGGTGAAATTACAATGATTGAAGCGATTAAGAGAGCCTGACCCTGTATCTGTCACGGCCCTTGGAGTACACTGTGATTATTCCGCTTGAAGAAACACAAATTGCAACGGAGTCAGCCAACTGGCTAATAGCACGGGCTGCGAGGTGTCTGCCTCCCTCCCCTGATTTTGGACTGATTCCTGAGGGGACTTGCACATATCGACCAGCATCACTTGCGATGCCTTTAGAGTTGAATAATATCGCTCCGTCCAACCAAGCAAATTCCGCAAGAGTTTCGTGATTATTAGATTCTAATACGCTCTTTTTAGAATCAGAGTGGCCTTTGAATGGATTCAAAACTAAAGCGGTTGTATATCGGCGTAGTTTGGGAACAGAACCTATTGCAAATAATGCACCAACGGCATGGCCTTCGCGCCCCCGCCCTCCAATTTGGCGTGCTAATTCCATTAATCGTGCAAGGATTTCAATATCGATATCATGCTCTTGTGCAATAATTGCAAGACGATTTGAAGTCAAATTATTTGTTTCAATAACAATGACTCCGTTCATAGGCTCCCCAAGGATTGCAAGAATCCGATCGTTCGATTTGAATTTGCCTTCTCCTAATCCTTGCAGAATAATGTCGTGAAGGCTATTGAGTACAGATAGTCCTTGGGCGGATAATGAATCTTCAAGAGTTTCGACTTCAATTCCAGTCCCTTTCAGGTTTTCAGATACTTTTGCAGAAGAAGTTAGGGCAACTACTCTCAATTTAGAGGGCAATACTTCTCTCACTTGTCGGACTATTCTAGAATTGTTGGATAGTATTACTGCGGCAGAAAATCCTGAACGCTCATTGTCAATAGCTGAAGCCACCAATTTTGGCAGATCGACCATATGCCAAACCTCATTCCATTGTTGTATCAATTCCAGGGAGTTGATCTTCAGACTCCCTGTAAACTGTTCTCATATTGTTGATGAAATTCCTTTGCTTCACAATCATATTGTATTCTTTGATTCCAGGGTCTTCTTCTCCATCAAGAACTCCTAAAATACACTCAAGGGACAAACGTGCACCTTCACGGTGAGGGTATGCAAAGACGCCCATGGATAAAGGAGGTGCAATCACTGTTTTCACATCTTTCATTTCTTTGATGGCCGCAAATAGATTTGCATATGTTTCAGGAAGGAGTTGTCTACGTGCTTCATCTTGATTTGGCCTACGACAATCTGGACTTACAACATGTATAATGTGCTTATACCGATTCTCTAAATTGTAAGGTTTGCTCAATACATTAGTTGTAACCGGACAAGGTGGAAGATTGAATTTCCTTTGCTCTACACTGACTTCACGACAGAATTCTCGTAATTCTTCGCCAGCAGCATTGTGAATTTGTGCATCGAGGCCTTCGCGCCCCGAAAGGCGGTTATTCGCAGGGGTTACTAAGAGGTCGCCCTCTTGTAAATGGAGTTCCCCTCCTATCACCCGAAGTACACCCCATCGGCAGGTTCGCGCCATATACAATTCGACCATGGTTTGGACGAGGGGGGCCGACCTTCATATACACATTGACGAAAACAGCAAAATTCGCTTTTTTCCCCGAGGTCAGTCAAGCGAAGTGACTTAGTGTAATAATCCCGCCCAATGTACTATGTCCTCTGCTCGACAAGCGCTATTTTTAGTTGCGCTATTCTTGCTAGGGGGGATTCAAATTCCAAATAATCAAGTCAAATTAGATTTAGTTGCTGGGCCTTCATTTGAAGGTTTTAGTACACCAAATGATGTTTGGAACGAATCTCCGTTTCGTACAACAGCAGTCCCTGGTGGGTTCAATATCTCAACAGCACTTGATTACAGTGATGTCGTTGTTCTAATTAATAATCAATCTGAAGCAAGCCGAACGATTGGCTGGGCGTTTGTATCCGCCAGGAATATTTCCACAGACAGAATTTTTGTGTTCGATAATGAGTCCACACCTACTGCTGAAACAATTAACAGAGACCAGTTCAATACTTATTTCCTTGAGCCTTTCAGAACAATGCTATCTTCTTACAATGGTACCGATATTAATTATCTTGTAACTACTAAAGGTGTACCTCTAAGAATAAATGGAGGTAACGACAAGGCTGCTTTCGATCAAGAAATTGCTCTAACAGGAGGTACTTTTGATGCTGATATTGGTTCTAACTGGTGGAGCAATCATGGCTATGGCCCTTTGGCTGGTAAGGCAATGAAAGAATTCACACGTGACGAATATGGATTTTTCCTAGTTACTAGACTGACTGGATACACTGTAGATACCGCGCTTGAACTTATTGAAAAGGCGAACAATTCCTATGGTTCAAGGGGCACTCATGTTCTTGATTTGGCAACAAACAGAAATGGTTCAGGGTACAAGTTCTGGAATGATGATTTATATGTTGCAAACAGCACACTAAATGGTACCATGGGCCTCCCCGTCGTTTTTAATGAAGAGACTGAATTCATTACCAATATCAGCAATGTAATTGGATATGCATCATGGGGTAGCAATGATGGAAATTGGAATAAAAACTATCTCGCTAATGGCGGATTTGATACCACGGATGCTTCTTGGTCTAGTGGTTCTCGCTATTGGAATGCTTCATCGCCTAATGTTTCGAATGGTGATGAATTTCATTGGGAGTTTCAAACTGGTACTAAGCAAGGCGGAGCAGGTTCTGTAGAAGCTCAAATTTCCACGGAATGTATCCAAGAATCTGGCGATATGCTTCCGGGAGTGTATGCAGAATATTTTGATAATGAGGGGCTTAGTTTCAATTCAGCAACAATGCCTGATTTGATAGATAGAACTCCAGACCACATTCGTATTGATTCTAGTATTGCATATTCTTCATCAAATAATCCCTACCCGGGGTTAGACGACCGATTCAAACACAACTGGGGTGCAAGATTTAGTGGGCTTATCGAAATCCCAGAAACTGGAAACTGGACTTTGTTTATCAATTCTGATGATGGCTCCGAACTTTGGATTGATGGAGAAAGCGCAGTACAAAACCACGGGATGCATGGAATGAGAGAAAACTCCACTACCCTCAATCTGTCAGCAGGGTTTCATGATTTCAGAATCGAGTTTTTCCAAGGCGGGGGCCCTCACGGTTTGTTATTTTCTTGGCAAGGGCCTAATGTGAGCAAAGCACATATTCCATCTTCGGCCTTTTTCGTTGCAGGTGATTATATCCCCCAATCAGAGAGTCTAATTCATCACTGGAATTTCGAAGAAGGTTCCGGGAATCAAACTAGTGATGAAGTTTCTAATGATTCTAATTTCACTTTGTATGGAATGAATTCAAGCAATTGGAAAAATTGTGTTGATGGGGATTGCTTGTGGTATGACGGTTCTAATGACTATTCTAAGGTTGATGTTGATGATTGGCTAGGAAATTTCACCGTGAGTCAATGGGTTTGGGCTAATTACTCAAACCAAACAACCTATGCTTCCACGTTTGCAATAGATGATGTTGCAGCCTCTTCACAATCATTCCAGCACATGATTTCGAATAGTAAATGGAATTTACATAATAATCAAACGAATGTATTTGGAGACGTTGTTGCACAACATTGGTCCCATTTGGTTACAGTATTCGAGGACGGAGAAGCAAGGCAATATCTTGATGGAGTATTGGTAAATTCTAATACTTACTCAAATGGTTCGATGAACAATTTTGACCTATACAAATTAGGAGTTAATAGAGCCGGAAATTCATACTTCGAAGGAATGATTGACAATCTCATGATCTGGGATACTGCACTAAGTAACGGCTCTGTAACTGCATTGAATAGAGATATTGTGACTAATTGTTCAGCGTATTCTGGCAATGGTCAAGGTGTTGCTTATCTCGAAACAGTTCACGATATTCCAACCAATTTTACAAATCACGCATGGGTCATTTATGGCTATGGTAAGAGAACTGGAGATGTATATGGAGAATACAATATTGAAGTTGATTCTTTGGATGCGAATGGTTCATTGCTAAACACTAACCAATCCTCTAATCAGGCTTTTACAACTTCTTGGAATTCCAGAACGATGAGATTTAGGCCGCATCAGGATGCAACTTCGTTTCGAATAAAAATTTCATTAGATATTGTTCCCACTTCAACCGATGGTTCACTATTTGTTGATTCGACGGTACTACGTGTAATCAGGCCCCATATGGAGTGGGTAAATGGGTCGATTGTTGAAACTGCAGTAAGCACAGGTGCTCGTTCATTCAATTGGGGCACTTCATACGGCCAATCCCTTGTTGCCGATATTCTTGAGGACGGTGCTAGTGGAATCAAAGGTTATGTCTACGAGCCGTACCTCACAGCTGTGGCATCGCCTAGTGTCCTTCTTTCTTCATACTCTAGTGGATATAATTTGGCCGAATCTTATGCAGCAGCGAATACAATGACTAGTTGGATGGGAGTTGTAGTTGGTGACCCAAAGATGAGTCCATATGCAGATATTGTACATGATGTGGAAATCATTGATGTTCAAATTGTTGAAAACGTTTCAATAAATCAAACCTTTGAGATAAAAATTGCAATCCAAAATCTAGGTCCAGGCGAAGGACAAGGTACATTGAAAGTATTGGATAAATTAGGAAGTATTGTACTTGCTAACCATTCGATGGTTATACCAAACGGTTCGATGAATGGTAGCCGGCAAATTTTGACTTTGCAAGTAAATACATCACGTGCAGGATGGAATAATCTAGTGATTAAATGGGATGCCACATCGCCTTTACATCCTGAACGGAATATCGAAAATAATCAATTTGATTTCGTACTCTGGGTGAATACTGCACCTGTAATCGAAGATGTTTATTGTGATTCTAGCCAATATAGCAGAGGTGATAGATTCGTATGTAGCGTACAATCTGTCGATGATAGTTTTGTTGAGTCCGTTGATATAGCGTGGCGAATAACTTCAGGCAATAATAGTACAGAGTGGGTCTGGCTGAATACAAGTAGCCAGGGAGGTTATATTTGGTGGGCTTCGATTGATTTACCGTCGGACATCCCGCTGGGGATGTTAGATTTGACTGTCATCTCTAGAGATGAGGCAAATCTAAGTTCAACTGCAAGTTCTATGGCGATTGCACAAATTACAGATGCCCCCGCGTTTTGGTTTGGAATTCATATTTCAGGAGTTGATGACACAGAATGGGGTGGTGCGTCAGTACTCACTTCTAACCCTTCAATTGGCGTAAAACGTGGACATGTTTTAACTTTGAAATCTTGTGTACTCGACCCTGATCATAACCCTGTAAATCAAACCCCGCAATTCATCTCAAGCCGTGGCCAAATAGATGGCCTGTCACATCGCTCAGGTAGCAGTTCTGACCACCATTGTTACATTGCATCATTTACAATTCCCTCAGCCACGACTCTAGACCCATTCACACTCGAACTTAGAACCGATTCTGGAGATTTCCTCACTCGCAGAACCGTTCAGGTAGCCGATCAAGCACCGATTATTAATTTGACACTGATTAATAGTGAAGGGGATTATGCTGAAAATATACTTGCAGGCGGTGATGAATCACTGAAGGTCACAATTACAGATGTCGATGACCCCGTTGAGGGAGTATATGGTGATATTACAATCAAATGGCCTGGCCAAAGTGCGTATACATTCCCTCTAAGTTTTGAGTCTGGAGTTGCCGTTATCCCACTATTAACATCTGAAAGTTTAGAGAGCGATAATTTGGTGATTGATGTCACTGTTACAGGGGCAAATGGTGCTAGTAATACATCGCACCTCGAAACTCCTATCCTGCTAAGCCCCCCATCAATTCTTTCGATAACTTTGTGCCAAGAAGGTGCCGAGGTTGAACAATTGATGTTTGGTCAATCCGCAGATGCCGTTGTACGAATTTATTCTTCTCGGCCGTTATCTAGCGTTACTGCAAATATTGAGCAGCATGGGTGGGTTGTGTCCGCACCATCGCAATCTGCGACTTCTTGTGGAATCGATATTGCAGGGCAAAGTGATGCTATTCATTTCCGGATACAACTAGATTCGTCCTTTGTCCCAGGCGAAGGTGCACTAGGAATCAGAGTTGTTGATATAGATGAAATCGGGTCGGTTTCTTACCTTCATTTCGAGTTTATGCATTCACCTCCTGTGATTGAAGTAACTCATGCCGCTAATATTTCACATGCGTCTCTTCTAGAAATATTAGTTGAGATGGAAGATGCAGATGGTATTGATGCTACATGCTCTGTTGCTTATTCTAAGAATGGCACAGAGATGTTCTCTCGGCCCGATAGTATTGTTGCCGATTTTGATGGCTCAGGAATTTGGACTAGTTCTTGGCTAGTGCCAGCGGAAATTAATGACAATATTTCACTTGAGATTTCATGTGTTGATTGGAGTGGGAATATGGTGAATTATTCATCGGATATTATCATTGAACAGAAATCTGAATGTGAAGCTGAGTGCGAGAGTATCGGAACTGATAGTAAAGAGGTTACTGGGTCGTATAATACTGTACTTATCGGCGGCGTAATTTCACTACTTCTTGTTTCGATATTAGTTACCTTGCGCGTGCGCGCGCGAGGCAGTACTAACGAAAATGCCGAAACTTGGCACTTAGATCAAGCCATTCCAGAAACCGATAGTAGAATCCCAGAGGGTTGGACTCTAGAGGAATTTTTGAATTGGCTCGATGGTCCAATTCCTGATGAATGGGAAGAAGCCCAATGGGAACAATATCGCAATAGTCTAGAAGATCTACGATAACACAGACTTCATCATGTTTGGTCGACTGGGTGAAGCATGGCTGTTGGATACGTGCTCGTGAATGTTTCGCCTGGTGATGAATTTGAAGCGTTCGAGGTAATCAAAGATATTGAGAATGTTGTCGATACAACCTTGCTTTTCGGTGATTATGATATTATCGTGAAATTAGAAGCTAAGACCCTTGGAATAATAGCTCAAACGGTTGTTGATATTATTCGGCAAGTCCCCGGAGTTACAGACACAAAAACTCTTGCTGGCGCTGAGTTTTGAGCGGGTTTCGATTCGCTATACTGCGCTAATATGGCCTTCGAAACGACTCACTGCGTCCAATATGTAGCGCAGTATAGCGGTTTGACGGGGGAAACATTATAACCTTTAGGAGTTCGTAGCCTGGGTGAGGTATAACCAATGGGTGAAAAGAAATATTTCGTTCTGATGAAGAACGGAGAAGACACAAGCCAAGTTTTTGCGAGCAGACAACCACGTGGAGCAGCACTAAAAGCAGCTACACGCGGACATACAGATATACGACTACGTGAGCGTGGAACCAAGAGAGTCCACGTCTTCACCGGACGTATCGACACTGTACCAAAGCCAGCAAACGGCCCAGCGTGGCTTCCTGACAAGATCAAGAAGGCTAACGTAAGCAAGACTGGAATCGAGCATCTTTGAATAAAAGATGCGATTTTGAATTGCTGATACTCGTTTTGCGGGATTTTGCCCTTCTCAGAACCTAGGTTCTGGGAAGGGCTTTTTTTATTTTTATGAGCGGCCCCTAGTGTGCTGCTTAACATTCCTTTATGTCCGATGTTGATTACGGAGAATTGTGAAAATCCGTTCTGGAATACGCGCTATGCTCGGATTTGGCCTAGGTATAGCATTTATTTCTGTAGGAATCGATCACTTCATCCATCCTTCTTGGTATGAACCAATTGTACCGGAGATACTACCTTCGCCTCGGTTTTGGGTCTTACTAAGTGGATTATTTGAGGCCGGATTGGGCCTGATGCTTATTATTCCAAAAACAAGATCTCTAGCAGCACTAGGAATTGCATGGATGCTTGTGGTACTATATTGGGCCAATTTCAATATGTGGTACAATGATATTCCATTGAATGGCACTCATTATGATGATGTTTGGCACATCTTAAGATTAGTAATACAAATATTCCTCATTATTCTACTTACATGGATCGGTGAAATCACTCCATTTAAGGGGAAAGAAAGGGCGATTGATTCGATGGATGTATTCCAAGGAAGAATTACTTCTTGTGGTTTTGAAAGTGGTGACAGAATCGTTGTGGGTGATTGGGTTTCGTCTCCGTTCGGAAAATTTACCGATATAATGTGGGCTACAAAGGAAGGTAAGCGTATTCTAATCGCACCAAATAATCAAATTTCAGATTATGTCCAATCATTGTATACGTTCGATGAAATTGTGATTGAAGAAATTTCTGTTACAAATTTTGAGGGTGGGATGAAATTGACTTCTGAATCTCTTAACTTAGAGTACCGTTGGAGTCGTGGTTGGACTATTCCATTTAGCAGATCATTATTTTTTATCGCTACTGTAGAGTCACTATTTGCAAAACTATTTTTCGGGACACGTACTCATGGAATTACCAAAAATGGTCGCAAAGAATGGTATGCAATAGACCGCGTTTCGAGTATTACCAATGCTATTGCAACAATAAATAGCCAAGATGCAGGGGGAAAAAGAGCGATGAAGGAACCTTGCAAATTTGGATTCAGTGAAGCGCCAAATAAACCTTCATCGTGTGAAGTAAGAGCTCATATTCTGTGACGCAAGGGTACCGACGCGTGGAGTGTCTGTACAATGGGTATACAAAGGGTTGCAGCAGGTTGATTTAGACTCATAAACGCCTTTTCTGAAATAGAAAACGGCTCAATCATTATGTGAGATTAGAGTCTGGAACTATTATGGTAGAGATTCTTTGTCCTCACTGTGAAGAGGAAATCGGATTGGATGACGATGCAGTGGGGGAATTCATTTGCCCGCATTGCGACGGGGATTTTGAGTGGGGAGAGCCCGAAGAAGCAGACTTGGAGTCACAAGGTTTCGATAGAGACTACAGTGGTCTACCGGATCTCATCTACAGTTTTGGGATGTTAGCATTCACCTTGGTAATGGCAATTGTCACAGTGGTTGGATTGAGTTCTAATTCATGGTATAATATCGACACCGCTTACGTTGACGGTCCAGCCGAATATAAGGGAGAATTTGTCTTCGGACTTTCTGAAGTTGAAATAACGTACACATTAATTTCTCCAGCCGGAACCAGCATCGATGGAGAGACGTATAATTACGAAGATGAAGAGAATAAAATTTTGCAGGAGCTTGAAGAAATAGATGAGTATGGTTTGTGCGATGATGTTGCTGAAGAAGAACAGCAGCAATGCCAAAATAATTTGGCTGAATGGAAACATGAAACAACAGTGAATTTGGAGGAATGGGAAGATTGGAACAGTTCTGGTTCTTTGATGAATTTCTTTTTGGTAATTTGTTTAATTTTCTCTATCATCATATTGCTCTCCAAAATATCTATTCTTCTGGACGATAATACAAACATGGAATTGCCTGCAAATATGATTGCGATTCTTAACAAGGCAGACAACATCTCTACTTTTGTGACTGGAATATTGTTACTGATTGGTTGTGTAATTTTTACTGTCATGTCCCCTGGAGAGTTCTATATGGCCCGGGTTTTTGCTGACGATGGAGATATCTCCAGTGGCATGGGGATGATATGGTGGACCACACTGCTATTGTCAATTGGATACTTTTCTGCCTCTATTCGTGGACTGGTGTCAGATTTCAATTGAGTAAAAATCAATCAGCAGAAACCTTGGTGACTCACAAGGGTCTGAACAGAACACCCTCAAGTGTTGAACCAAATTTTACATCGTCTCTCATGGGCTGATACAGACAACCGACATATCATTTCCATGAAATCGCGAGGGTTCAATCAAACCCCTCAAGACATTATGGAGGAGTACAATGGGTGTTCAGTCCCCCAGTACACTGCCTACCCTTACAACCCTAGCGAAACAATGGATTCTGATTTAGATGGCGTTGGAGATAATGCTGATGCTTTCCCTAACGATGCTAGCGAAACTTTGGATACAGATGGTGATGGAGTTGGAGATAATGAACAACTGGCTGCTGAGTTGGCAGCTAAGGATGATGACTCTGGTAGTAGTATGATGTTGATTATTGGAATCATCGTTGTAGTGATAGGTGGCGCAATCATAGGACTACTTTTCATGCGTAAGAAAGGTGATGAGATAGGCGTGGATACAAGTAAAGACTTCACACAAAACTTGATGCCGGGACAATTCAGACCATTCCAACCTACACATGTCGAAACACAGGTTGCAATGCCGCAGCAAGTTGTTGCCCAGCCTGTTGCTATGCCTGCAATTGTTGCTGAGCCAGTTGTGGTCCAACAATGGACTGATGAGAATGGCAACACCTGGAGAGCAATGGACAATGGGACTACCTTGTGGTGGAATGGAACCGATTGGCAGCAAGCCTGATTCCCCTTAGTGGGTAGTCATTAGTTTGATTGCATAAACAACGCACCAACGAATATTTATTCATTGCAAGATGAATCTGAATTCAGTTGGATATAGTGGAAAGAACGTTGATTCATTTCAAAGTGTGACATCTCAAATGTGGTTCCAGTAAAGTCACCTTCAGCGATTAATTGCCATGGTGCTGTTTGGTTGTCAACCATTCCCCAATGTTTCCAAGTGTAGGTGCAGGAGGCATCCAATCCATCCACTGAGAGATTGACGGTATCGTTAAATTCACTAAATCCATTGGGCTGACTTGCATTTTCATCGACATATCGAGAAAGTAGAATGCCTACTTGCGAACCATTTTCAGATTTCCCAGCCAGAATATTAAACTCGTTTGAATCCAAAGAATCTGAAGGAAAACCTCCTTCGTTTTGCAATCGAATAGAAGTGTTAGCAACCATTTCACCGTACACAGTCCATGTAATTCCAGGTGGTTTTATTCGCCCATTCTCCTCCCAAAAGAAACTTCTCGCGGCGAAGAAATGCGCCATTCTCAGGGTATTAACATCATAGCTTGAATTTCCGGCATTTCCCTCCCATAGATCATTATAGATTGTTAAAACGCTAGTCAAATAGGCCTGACTGGAATAACTTTGTGCATAAACCGGGATATTCCGATTCCATTCTGTAATGTAAACGGGAGTGTTTTCTGAATAGCCGTATTTGGCTAAAAACACGCCAATCGAATCTGTTTCGTGAGCGAAGATTAATGTTGTTTGGGAGGGGTTTATCCTGTACAAGTGGACATACACAGAATTTATTGGTTCATTATTTAGTTGAGCCAGTTCCATGAATCTTTCAGAAAAATCGATCGTAGCCTCTCCTAATGTGATGGCAGCAACAACATCAATCTCATCACCGAATTCCTCGATAACCGCTGAGTTTACTGCATGAAAGAGTTCATAATATTCTTCTGCAGTACCATTCCACCAATCAGATAAATATGGTTCATTCCAAACTTCAACTACATCAAAACTATCATAATAAAAGCCATCATTCCAACCCATTCGATAATGCTTCAATACTTGGACTGCCGCTTGTGCAAAGACTGTGAAATTATCGGGTGGGCTACGCCAATCAGAACAATCTGGGTAGGCAGGGAATGCTTTAGAGTAGCCCAGTCGCCAATAGACGCTCGTATGAGTGGTCGCCATCGTAGCTTGTACTCTCTGGTCTGTATCAGTGAAGTTATAATTTGAACTATCAAGGGGGTCATATCCCTCATAAACCGGTGTGCCATTTTCGTCAGCGTGTATCCAAATTCGGTTCATATCTCCAGGACCCTCACCATGGGTACGAGAAGATGGGATTTGCAGTTCGTTATATTCTTCGGTATAATTAGAACTATACCAAATCTGTTGGCAATCCTCTATCTCCCAGGCATTTCGAACCAGCGGACCATTATTGACGCCATGAATTGGTGCAATCCTACCGTACTCTTCGCCGACATGAATCGTTGCATTTAGGTCTGCAGTAGGGATAATGACATATTCACAGGAATCGTCATCACTATTCGCCTCAGGATTGAAATTGGTTGCAGCATCATCCATGCAGCCTAAGATTTCGGTAAACTCTTCATCATCGTTTGAACCGTCACCGTTACCAAAACAGCCAGGTAATACGAACATAATTGAGAATAAATATGCGTAAATAATTTTGTTCACGTTACTTCGATGAATGTTAGTCTAATGAATGCTTCTAAATTAGGGATTCAACCTAGAGGGGGGTTTGATAACCCCTTACAACACCCAAGCATGCGATGCCTATCGCTTGGGTAGGCAGTGTACTGGGGGACTGAACACCCATTGTACTCTTCCATAATGTCTTGAGGGGTTGGAAAGAACCCTCGTGATTTCGTGGAGATGATATGTCGGTTGTCTGTTTTTGATAGAATGTTTTAATCTCACGACAACATCAGTCGGCCATGAAAGGCATTAAAACTACTGTTATTGTATTTTTATTTCTGGTTTCGACACTAGCATATTTTCCTCCATCAGCCGAATTAGAACCTATAGAATTAGATGATCAAATTAAATCTCAATCAAATTCTTCTCCATACATCATTCCAACCTTTGACAACTATTCTGGAGATAAGCTGAATCTTTCAAAATCATATTTAGACTGGAATGACTATACCGTTTCTACTTCGGGTAGTCAAGTTCCAAGTATCACATATTTCTCTGAGCGTGCAGACAATACCATTATGATTTTGTTGTGCCCATTAGACAATGGTATCTTAGTCAACAATGAAACATTTGAGGGCGATGACTCAATTCTCTTGAATATTGATCGTGATGGAGGGTTTATTTCTGCCAAGGTCTTAGATACTGGTGAATCAAGTAGTCTACGGCACTATGGATTTACCTTGTTTGTTGAATCACCGGACCAAACGAATTTGACGGTGCTTGGAATATTTCCTGCAAGAACTTCTTCCTACTCAATTGTAAACAATTCAATTACAATTTTGTCAAGGGATAACTCATGGAATTATGAGCGTGATGTATTTGTTGCATTGAAATTAGACCCAACAACATTTTCTGTCCTAAAACATGAAGTCGTTCAAAGGCCAAGTGTAATAGCTCCGCAAAATGGCCCTACTTGTGTACTTGGATTGTACGAAAACACATTTGTTAACAATACCGAATTTGGAATAATAGTTGAACTGACGGGCAATACAAATAGTAATGGGGCCAATCGCTGTAATCAATATGACTTCAATGGTACTTACTTAACAAATCCATATATGAGTGGAGGGAAATCTAATTTCATAATTCGTTCAACACATAATTTGGACTTCTTTGATATTGAATTAGTTAGCTCCAAAACACTCCCAAACCAAAATCCAACAGTGATTTCTTACATTCATCCTCCACCTGTATTCTCATCTGAAGGAGGGTGGGCTCGAATAAGTTATCAAAATTCAGGAGCAAACCAAATGTACTTTTCCAATTATAACGGTTCTATTACTGGAATGGCAAATCTCTGTGAGTATGGATCTAACTCATTGGATTTGCAATCAGACAGATTCAATGGTATCCTCCATGTATGTGTGGAGTTTGATTCCAATTTGCAGCAACACAATGTGTCTTTGTTGCGCTTGAATTTATCAAATGGAAACATAACAAAGACTCCATTCGGTTATGGAGAAGTAGATTCTTTTGGAGTGATTGTTTTGTCATCCGATAGAATAATTTTATCACTTCGTTCCAACAATGGTTTCCAAACTAATCACTCAACTCATTTCGGACTTTTCTCTTTAGAAATGAATGTGACCAGTGGAGCGATAACTCTTGCAGACAGCAATCTTAATCAGAAATTTAGTTCAGGAAACAATAGAGAATTAACTCCCAATTATGGCAACGAACGTGCAGTTTACAGTGTAAACAGTGTACTGCTTTTGCAAGAAGAAGGACAGTTTGGTTTAGACCGATTAGAAATAATTGAAATTGATACTGATTTAGATGGTTCACCCGACAGAAACGATATTTTCCCACTAGAAAAATCACAGTACCTTGATTTAGATGGTGATGGTTTTGGAGACAATCAAAGTGGACACTCCGGAGACTCATGCGTTGAGTCGTGGGGGAACTCCACAATTGACAGATTTGGATGTCTGGATGTTGACGGAGATGGTGTTTCCGATGAGTCAGATGAATTCCCTCTTGACGAAACACAAATCTCCGATTCAGATTCTGATGGGTTCGGTGATAATCTATCAGGAAATAGAGGTGACAACTGTCCTCAAGAATTTGGGGAATCAAAATATGACCGATTTGGTTGTTCAGATCTTGATGGTGACGGATATAGCAACGATGGCGATGACTTCCCAGAAGAATCATCACAGTGGAATGATTCAGATGACGACGGTTTTGGCGATGAATTCAATGGACTCCAAGGCGATGCCTGTCCTTCAGTAGATGGCAATAGCACTGAAGACAGATTCGGTTGCATAGATTCTGATGGTGATGGTTGGTCAGATGATGGCGACGATTTACCTCAAGAACAGACCCAATGGAAAGACAGAGATGGTGACGGTTATGGTGAGAATACACCAGGAGTATATCCAGATTCATTCCCTGCTGATGGAACTCAATGGAACGATTCTGATGGTGACGGTCACGGAGATAATCCATACGGAACTGAAGGCGACTGGTTTCCTAATGACGTAACACGCTGGCAAGACTCTGACAGAGATGGAATCGCAAATGAAGATGACGCATTCCCGAACGAAGTAACTCAGTGGAACGACTCAGATGGTGATGGCTACGGCGATGAGGGAACTGGCAACCGTGGCGATGCATTCCCTGACGACGAGAACGAATGGACAGATTCCGATATGGATGGCCTAGGAAATAATGCAGATGCATTCCCATTTGACCCGACTCAAACCGAAGACAGAGATGGTGACGGAATGGGCGACAACCCGATGGGTATTGGAGCTGACAAGTTCCCTGATGATGCTACACAATGGGGAGATATTGACGGTGACGGCTACGGTGATAATCCACTTGGTAACTACCCAGATATCTTCATCACAGATGCAACTCAATGGTCAGACGCTGATGGCGACGGCTATGGAGATAATCCAACTGGAAGATTGTATGACCAATTCCCGCAAAACCCTACACAATGGGCCGATGATGATGGTGATGGATTGGGTGACAACCTGAATGGCACTGACGCTGATCCTTACCTAAATGACTTCGACAATGATGGATACAATGACAGCATTGACATCTTACCTAAACTACCATCTCCTAGTGATTTAGATGCCGATGGTTGTTTGGATGAAAACGATGTTTTCCCTTCAAACCCCCAAGAATGCTTGGACAATGACGGTGACGGCGAAGGCGACAATGCTGACGTTGATGATGACAATGATGGTTGGGCGGATACTGATGAGATTCGGCTAGGTACTGACCCATTCAATTCTGCTGAAGAGCCAGTGGAATCATTCGAGATTGTTATTCCTGGAACTTCTGTTGGCCTAGGTGCTTGGGATTTGATTGGAATGTTTGGTGGTATTCCGCTGTTCGTTTGGATTGGATTTGGATTCGTTACTCGTAATACACGATGTGCAAAATACGAGGCTATGCTTCGTGAAGCGGACACTCGAGAAGAGTTAGAATCAGTGGCTTACAAGTGGGAATACTCGCTTATGCTTCGAATGCTTGGTCCTCACCAAGGAATTCGATTAGAGCGCTTACGAGCTGAATTAGATGATGTATTTGAGTCGCAAAACCAAAAATTGTCTTCGATTGACAATCATGAATTCGACCAGACCCAAATGGTGGTTGAAGAAATGAATGATACAGAAAAACAAGTTCCAGAACTAGTTACACAGAGTGATTACCCTTCAATCGAAGATACTGCGCAGAAAACAGATGATAAGGGATACGAATGGTTTACTTCTGAAGATGGGACAAACTTCTACAGAATAATTGGCTCTCAAGCAGATTGGGTGAAGTTAGAAAATTGATTCAGAACCCTCGCGATACCCTCT
>Ga0233427_10000344_pt1 | contig 60145 bp, 53 predicted proteins | sample SI_118_April2016_5_FD_179885 | JGI IMG/M metagenome (GOLD analysis project Ga0233427, IMG submission 179885) | Seawater microbial communities from Saanich Inlet, British Columbia, Canada - SI_118_April2016_100_MG | ecosystem: Environmental > Aquatic > Marine > Inlet | place: Canada: British...
TATGCCCAACAATTTCATCTAATTCTGACCATAAAAGCATATTTGCTGGTAAATATAAGTAGAGATAGCCACTAATATTTAACTTTTCACTAATAGCTTCAAGTACAGTATCGTCATCTTTAATGTGCTCAAGCACATTTGAAGAAAAAACCAAATCAACACAGCCTTTTACTGCATTAATATTTCTAAAGTTTTGCAAGTTTCGAGTGTTCAAAAATTTTATATTTTCTTCATCAATTTCAACGCAAATTGGTGAAATACCATAGTTTTTTACTAGCAATACAGACAAAGTTCCTATTCCCGCACCAAAATCAATACAACTATTTGGCTTTCTAACTTTTTTTACACATTGATCAACAATATAATTGTTGTAATTATTAAGATAGTTTTCTGTATTTTGAAGTTCTACTAATCCACTATATCTTAAATTAGACTCATTTTGCATAACTAAATCCATTCTATAATTTAATAATAGTTTTCTTATAACTAATTCTAGTTTATATAGTAACGCAATAATATAGCAATGAAGCTCAAAATTTGGTATTTAAAAAAAATTCTCAATTAAGATGAGATAACAAAGTATTAAATCATTTCTGCTCTATATGAGTTTTGATTTCACTTTGTTTTTTTACTTATTAAGTATTTCTCGTTGATATACAAATGATTTAATCCAGATAATTCAAATGTTCTCATTGCATCAGCTATTGTATCAACAATAGGCTCACCATGCAGATTAAAGCTTGTATTTAATAGTGCTGGAACTCCTGACAACTTAGAAAATTCAGAAATCAGCTCATGAAATGCTGGAGTATGAGATTTTGATACAAACTGTGGCCTGACAGTTTTGTCATAAGGGTGAATTCCGGCTACTATATCATGATACTTCTCAGGATCAGTAGAAAAACCTATAGACATGAAAGGGGATTTTAAATTCTTAGGATTCTCAATATAATCTTTATGGTTTTCCTCCAAAATAGAGAGTGCAAATGGCATCCAGAAATCGCGGTTCTTTATAGCTTCATTTATTTTCTGGACTGAATCACGAATACTTGGATTTGCCAAAATACTACGATTGCCTAGTGCTCGAGCTCCAAACTCTGCTTTACCTTGAATCACTCCAATAATATCACCATTCAATAATAACTGAGCAACCTTAGACTTAGATACATTTGAATCAACATTAAAACGACCAGAAAAGGAGTGTACATCAAAATTTTGTATCTCGTCATTAATGTCATAACCCAAATATAAATTGTTTAGATGTTTATTATTGGCATTTTTTTCATTAAGCAAGTAACACCCGCCTATGCTCAAACTTTCATCACCACCTGAGCCACAAACAAAGAGCTCTTCAACTTCATCTAATTCAGATATTACCTTATTCATTTTTACGTTCATAGCAATACCTCCACTTAAGACAAACCTACTCACTCCAGTTTTTAAAGCTATATCACTCACTAATTTTGTTGCGATTCGTTCAGTTAATTCTTGAACTGCTCCTGCAATATTGTCAAATCGATGTACTTTTAAGTTTTTCTTAAGGTAAGAATATAAATCTTTGGGCCTATCTTTAGAAACAATACGCATATCTTCAACTTTACAAATATCTTTGATCACTTTAAAAGTTTTTTCAACATGATATTTTTTTGCATATGCTGCTAAACCCATGACTTTAAATTCGTGTTCATCTGGACGCATCCCAAGCAACAAAGTAGCTAATTTATATATACGTCCAATATCATTTTCTGATGACTCGGCAATCAATTGAAACTTGTCATTGCAAACCTTCCAGACGGTTTGGTTTCTTCCATCACCCATACCATCAAGAGTTATCACTATGCAATCGCTAACTCGATAAGGAGAGCCATAATAAGCATAATAGGCATGGCAAGTGTGATGATCCAGGAATTCTATTTTTTTCTTATCTATGCCCAAATGGCTACTCAACAACCTTCTTTGTTCTAATCTAAAAAGGTCTACATCAAGCTGAGGATCTTTTAAAACATCGTCAGTCAAATAACTAAAATCAAAAAACTCCTCATCCGCAGTAAATTGATCTGCATCTCTAAGCCATTGCAAATAATCTAAACAGTCTTCACCATTAAATTTTTTTATGTAATATTTTTTTCCATAATAATCTCTGTAATCCTTTAATGAAAATCTAGTGGTATTCCTACATTTTATCAACAATCCCAACTGATCAATTGATGTGTAAGCTACTCTTGAAAGTTGCTCACCAGTAATATTTGCTTTTTCAAGACAGTAATCAATCGATTGTTTTGGATATCCTACATAGTTCTTTTTTCTGTTAAATCTTTCTTCACATGCTGAAATGATAATTTCACCATCACGCATTAATGCGGCAGATGAATTATGAGAGATACTAACGGCTAAATGATAAATGGAATTCTTCATTCTAATAATTTTTCCTGTCTACTCTTAAATATATATTTTTTTTCAACATGTAATTAAAATTTTAAATCAAAATTCCAAAAAAAATTAAAGTAGAAATTACTAATTTCTATAAAAATGTAAGATCAAAATAAATGGTTCATATAGAGATCCAAAAGAAATTATATAGTAAATATTGATACAATGAAAAATTCATTTTTAAAAAAAAAATTAGTCCAAAAATTATATTAATATGGGATGATAGGAAATATATATGGAAAGCTTTTTTACATAACATAATCTAGTAAAATTTCTTCTACAGAAATTCAAGAAATAATAAAAACCAGCTAATCCATTAAATAATAGCGATTACTACTAATAGAATATGGACTTTAAACTGCTTGATTGCACACTTCGAGATGGAGGTTATTATAATCATTGGGATTTTAATGACGATTTGGTAGAGCGATACTTGCAAGCCCTACAAGAAGCTAATGTTGACATAGTGGAACTCGGGTTTAGGTACGCGAAGAAAGAGGGCTTCCTTGGACAATATGCTTACCTTGGTGAAAAGAAGTTACAACAACTGAAAACTGCAGAATATCAATTTGATTTAGCAGTGATGATTGAGGAAGGTGATATATCTTCACATAGTGAAGGATCTGAAGGGTTTGTTAACCAATATTTTGTTGAAAAGTCTAAGAGTCACGTTGATTTGGTCAGAATTGCAGCACACTTTGATAAGGTAAGCAATGTCATCCCTTCCTGTGAAACTTTAAAAAAACTAGGTTATCAAGTCAGTGTGAACATAATGCAAATCTCAAGATATGATAATAACAAAGTGATTGAAAAGTTAAGTTCTCTTCGCGAAATTTCTTGTATTGATATTTTATATTTTGCTGATTCACTGGGCGATATGAATCATGAAGATGTTATTAACCTCTGTGAAATTTACTCTAAATATTGGGGCAAATCTTTTGGTTTTCATGGTCATAATAATTGTGGTAAAGCAGTTGATAATTCTTTAACGGCTAGTAATAACGGGTGTAAGTTTATAGACTCGACAGTTACAGGAATGGGGCGTGGCGCTGGTAACGCTTTGACAGAAGTTCTCCTTTTGGAGACTGGCCGTGTCTCTGTAAAATCAGTCCCAAAACTAGTACAATTAGTGCTCAATGACTTTTCTCCGATGAAAAAATTCTATGGTTGGGGTGAAAGTTTAACTTATTATATTGCCGCGAAGGGCCAAGTCCATCCGACATATGTACAGACTTTAGAAACTCAAAGAAGTGATTTGAGACTGAGTGAGATGGCTGATATCATTGGCCGACTTGCACTTCGGGACTCAAGTTCCTTTAACCAAAGTACTCTTACTGATGCGCTATATTCAAGTCAGGAGCAGAAAAGTAGCGACGGACCACTTCGGGAAAAATTTTCTGGACAAAAAATTCTTCTTCTCGGCCCAGGCAACAGTCTAACCAAACACTTTAATGCTGTAAGGAATTATGCTGAGAAATTAAATTCTCCAATTGCTTCTTGCTCAGTCGCTATAGATTTAAATTCTCTACCAATATCTCATTTTATATGTAGCAGTCCTCGAGTTCAGAATTTTGTTGCTTCTGATAAAATTGATAATCAAAGTTGCTTGTTTATTACGCCTTATGATTTTAGTCATAATAACTATGGATTATCTCATTTTCGATATAAATTGCTTTTTAAACCGGATGCATTAGAGATAGAAGATGATTATTGTTTTTTAGGTAACTCAAAATCTTTGATTTATGCTATATCCTGCTGTGCAGTTGCTGGCTTTGATGAGATTATTTTAGCCGGATTTGATGGTTATGGGTCCAACGACCTCAGAACAATTGAGATGAGTCATTGGCTTGACCGTATACAATCAGAATTAGAAGTGAGTATCACCAGCATACTCCCAACAGCATACCCCTTAAAGATTGATTCAGTGTATTCTAATTATGTGTGATAAACCTATTGCTATAATTCCAGCACGGGGTGGGTCAACTCGTATTAAAAATAAAAATTTACAGCGTGTTGGAGGTACAAGTCTTGTTATGCGTGCTGTTAATGTTGCTCGTAAATCAGGATGTTTTTCACAGATTATTGTCTCAACTGAAGATTCTCTTATTGAAAAAGAAGTATGCGATGTTGCAATTGTTGACAAAAGGCCTACTAAATTAGCGAGTAATACTGCTACTGTTTTACAAGTAGTAACAGAATTAATTGATCGAAGATTTTTAAATCAAAGCGATATAGGAGTTCTACTTCCTACCTGCGCATTGAGAACTATAGAAGATATTAGAGGTGCCTTTAATCTATTTGAGTCATCGTCTGGTGCAACAGTTGTATCAGTTGGTGAGTATGAAACACCAGTCCATTTATCATTTAAATTAAATGAAAAAGGTTATTTGGCTCCAATTTTCCCAGAAGCTTACTCACAGTCAACAAGAAGCGTCGATCACCCTAAAGCACTTCGTTACAATGGTGGAATAATTTTTAATAAAGCGGTAAATTTTTTCAAACAAAATACTTTAGTTGGTGAGAATGCGATTGGCTTCGAAATGCCGCCTGAAAGATCAGTTGATATAGATTGGCTGTATCAGCTAGAAATAGCAAAATCTCTCGTATAATTGATAGTAGAATTTATTTAGGATTTCAGATATGAGTTCAATTTTTAAAGGAATTATTACACCCACTCTTACACCCTTTAAAAAATCAGGTGATCTATATGAGAAAGGATTTGATAATTTATTAGAATTCCTTTCGTCTTATGGTGTCAATGGAATATTTGCTGTAGGCAGTTATGGTTCTTTTCCACTTCTTTCTGAAGAAGAGAGAATGAGAGTAACCGAACTCTCTATTCTTTCAGCTAAAAAATACAACCTAACCTGTATTGCTCATGTTGGCCATGCATCTACTTCGTTTACAATTAAACTAGCAAAGTTTGCTGAAGCTCGAGGAGCAGATGCTGTCGCCGCTGTTCTTCCATATTACTATTCTGGACATGCATATACTGACGAGAACTATTTACTTCATTTTACAAAGTTGAGAGATGCCATTGATTGTCCATTACATGTATACAATAACCCAAGGACTACTAAAGTATCCATCTCTCCCCAATTACTCAATAAGCTTCAAAAAATAGGAATTACAGGCATGAAAGATAGTGGTTCAGATATGAATCGCTTTAAAGAATATGCAGACGTAGTTTGGAAAGATAATAATGACTTTGACTTAATGCCAGGATCAGGTAGTGTTTTTCTTGAAGGGTTTCAAATGGGTGCACGTGCATGTGTTGCTGGAACTTCAGTAGTTTTTCCAGATATTGTCAATGAACTCTATAAAGCAATAACTAAAGAAAATCGCCAGGCCTCCATTGATGCTCAAAAAAAGGTTAATCAAGTAAGACAAATGCAGGAGCACCTTAATATGCGGCCAGCTGCAGCTTATGATTTGCTAGATCTAAGAGGAGTAGATGTTGGTGTCCCTAGAGAACCATGGCGCACTTTAAATGATGCTGAACTAAAAATTTCAAAACTGCGACTCGTAGAACTCGGCATTCTATAGCTCAGAGTCAAATGTTATATATCTTATGAAATACCATCATATCTCTTTTGACTTTGATGGAGTAATTTGCAATACCGCAACTCTTAAAAAATCTATTTTTAAACAAGTTCTTTTAAATAATAATCTAAATGAAAATGAATTTAATCTTCATTTAGATGAGAGTCGAGGTTTAGATAGATATAGTCGTTTTGATTATATAATTAGCAGACTCAAATCAAATTTAACCAATAGATATTCCATTGATTCTATGGTAAATGACTTCAAAATATTATATACAGAAGCTTTATCTAAAGAGACATTAGAGTTGGATTACCATCTTCATCATTTGTTAAAATTGTTAAAAAATAAGGGAATATTTACCTCATGCATTTCTGCTTCCCCTCACAGTGAACTAACTTCCATTATTAGCCGTATGGAATTAAACACATATTTTGATTATATTTCTGGGGGGCCGCCTAGCAAGTTCGATCGTTTCAAAAAATTATTAAATACAAAAGAAATTTCAAACTCTAATACCTTGTACATAGGTGATTCGAAGTCTGATTTTGATTTGTCGAAAGAGTTAAACATAAAATTTATAGCTTGCGCAGTTTACAATTCTATGGATGATGACTGGATGAATAATATAACAACTATTAATAATTGGAATGGCCTAAGTGAGATATTATTGGCCTAGATTAAAAAATATATGCAGTAATAATCTACTCTAACTTCTAGTATCTTAATTTATTATTGATTTTAGATTTTGTGGAACTTAACCTTAATACTTTCAAAAGATTATTAATAAGTTTATCAGTAATTCTTGTCAATGCTTTTAACTATACAGCCTTCTCTCTGGTATAACAATCCTATCAAAATAAATACAAAAAAAATTGAATGATTAACAAATGTCTTTTTCCTGCAGCTGGTTATGGAACTCGTTTTTTGCCTGCAACGAAAGCAGTTCCCAAAGAAATGCTTCCAATACTAACCAAGCCACTAATGCAATATGGTGTCGAAGAAGCTTTATCAGCTGGTATATCAAACATGGCAATTGTTACAGGTCGAGGCAAGAGATCAATCGAAGATCATTTTGATAATTCTTATGAACTAGATTCTCAATTGATTGGAACTTCAAAAGAGAACTGCTTAAAAGAAATAAAGGAAGTAATAAGCAAATCCAGCTTTACCTATATTCGACAAAAACAAATGTTAGGATTAGGTCATGCTATACTCACCGGTGAAACTCTTATTGGAAATGAGCCTTTTGCTGTGGTTTTAGCGGATGATTTATGTGACAGCCCTGATAACAGTGTAATTTCACAATTGATTGAAATATATAATCAACACCAGTGTTCAGTTGTAGCTATAGAAGAAGTACCAACCTCACAAATCAAAAAATATGGAATAATTAATGGAAATCTAGTCGATAATTCTAATAATACATATCAGGTTACTGATATGTTAGAAAAACCCGAAGAAAATGATGCGCCAAGCAATATGGCTATTATTGGGCGCTACATCCTTACTCCTGACATTTTTGATATACTTAGAAATATCAAGCCTGATAAAGAAGGTGAGATACAAATCACTGATGCTCTTCTTGTGCAGGCAAAACAAGGGAAAGTTATTGCACATAAATTCAAAGGAAGGCGTTTTGACTGCGGGAGTGTTACGGGATATCTGGAAGCAATTAACTACTTTGCTATCAAAAAAGGAATTATTTAATTGAAGGTTAGATTTACCAGATATTTTTTAAATGTAACCAGACTCAAATTTTAACTACAACACATGTTATTAACGAAGAGTTTTATTTTAGAATATTAATAACTTTAATCATCAGTGTTTTGAATTTTCTTCAAAACCATTGAATGCAAAATAATATAGATTACCAACAATAATATAAATGCAAAAAACATTACTCTTTCGGTTACCCCATATTTTTCACCTAATATTCCAATTAATGAGAATAATAAAGAAGCTAAAAGCATCAAGAGTAAGGTATTTTTTTTATCAATCCCTATACGAATGAGCAGGTGATGAGAGTGAAACAAATCAGACTTGAAAGGTGACTTGCCGTATGACAACCTTCGAAAAATTGTAGTAGCCATTTCAATTATTGGCAAACCAAATAACCATAATGCTGTTACAGGGGAAAAGACTTGACCTTCGCCTTGGGTTAAGTCTATAAGTATCCAAGCAATTGACATCCCAATAAACATACTACCTGCATCTCCCATAAAAATTCTATTACTTTTAGACATACCAATACATAGGTTTTGTATTAAAAATATTGGTAAAACAGCACAAAAAAGAAACGCAATTTCTATGCTTTCATAAGAAACTTTAGTAAAAGAGAGAAATATAATCGAAGAAAAAGTAATTAAACTACTTCCACCAGCTAGGCCATGAATTCCATCAGCCATATTAACTGCATTAATTGCTGCAATTATGACTATTATAGAAATAAAGTAACTCCAATTATTAAGAAAGATTTCACCATTACCTAATAAATTTCCAAGTGATTCTATACTTATGCCAGCTGTTGTAACAATAATCATTGAGACTAGTAATTGAAATATAAGACGAAGCTGAATAGAGATATTTTGATGGTCATCCAGAACACCAATCATTATTAGAATAAGTGATGTTAGTAAAAAAATATTATATTGATTCAAGTCATTTGATGATGACAATATGCTAACAACTATTCCAATAAAAATTGCTATTCCTCCAATAAGAGGGACTTTGCCATCATGTGGTTTTCGATTATTAGGTATATCTAGCAGGTTAATACTAATAGCAAAAGGCCGTAAAATAACGATAGCTATATAAGAAGTTATTGAAGCTATTAACAATGATGAGAAAGGAATATCCATAAAAAAATAATTGATAGAAATATTGATATAGTAGAATTAATTTATATTTTTATAAGAAATATACCTTATTGAACTATAAATGTTATTAATAAAATAGTAGTCTAACTAAAAAAAATCAACGCAAACTTTCAGGCTTTAAAGGTAACCCCTTAAACACAAAGTCAGGTATTGCACTTTGAGCAAATATTACTACCCATGAAGTTACAAAAATAATCTTAAAATATAACCAAAGAGAGTTATTTTCTACAAACCAAACCTCTAGATTGCTTTTATAAGGGATTATATGCTCTCTGTAGAACTCAATGGGCTTATTACAATCCTCCAAATAACGTTCTTCATCACGAAAAATAATTGACCCAATACCAGTTAGGCCAGGCCTAACCGTATTTAATTTTTTTCTAGCAGACTCAGGATAATTAGAATAAGTATTTGGCACCATTGGGCGAGGACCCACAATACTCATTTCACCAACAATAATATTCCATAACTGGGGAAGCTCATTTAACTTTGTCTTGCGAAGAAATTTACCAAAAGGAAGTACTCTTGGATCATTGCGCAAAGTTATTTCTCCAGCTCCTATATTAGGACTATTTTTTAGCATAGTAGCAAATTTCATCAATCCAAATTCATGCCCTCCCAAGCCTACTCTACGCTGCATGTAGAAAATTTTTCCTTCACCGGTAAATCTTAAAATAATTATTACCGGAAGGAACAGAGGAATTAAAGTAATAAGTGCACAAGAACTTATGAATATATCAAGCAATCTGTTCATTATTTAACTATTTTTGCCATTACAGATTCTGGTGGCTCAAACCCTCCAGATTTTGGAAGTTGGCCAGAAGAAAAGAACTCTCGATACCAATCTATTGTAAGTCTAACAGCAGTTTTCCAATTAATATTTGGTGAGTAACCAAAATCTGTAGCAGCCTTATCAATATTTGGGCAACGTCTGCCTACTGATCCAGGATAAGTCATTGCATGCTCAAATTCCCCAGAGTAATTCATTAGTTCTCCAATATAAGTAGTAAGCATTTCCATGCTAATTTCATCATTATTTCCTATATGATAAATCTCACCAGAGGCTTTATCACTTTCCATAGCTCCAACAGTTCCTCTCACGGCATCATCAATATAGCAAAATGCCCTAGTCTGGTCATAGCCATAAATTTTAAATGGCGAACCCTCTTCTTTAACAAAGCGCTCAACAATATGAGGAATGGCATGCCCAAAACCCATATTAGGGCCAATAATATTTTGATATCTTATGACTGTACAAGCATAGTGATTAGCCTCAGCAGAATGTATGAAAGCTGACTCTCCGTGCATTTTAGTTATTGCATAGGTCCATCTAGGATGCTTTATATCTCCTATACATAAAGGAACTGTTTCAGGTGTAGGAATTTCTGCTCCAAACAAGTCAGACGTTCCAGCATAATTTTCACTAGAAGAAGCAAATAGAATCCGCTTGACCGGATTTCGAGCTACCCAATCTAATGTATTCATGGTAAGTTGAGTATTTATTCTAATAACTTCTTGGGGGTGCTTTAATGTGCGATTCACTCCAACTACTGCTGCTAGCATATAGATTTCATCAAAATCTTGGCCCAACTTATCAAAAGCATTTATATTTGTAAAGTCATCCAAAATAGCTTTAAAACGAATTGCTCTAATTTTATCACTTAAGATTTTCTGCCAGTTATTCGCTTCATGAATATCTGCCGCCACAACATTACAGTCTCCCCTATCTACAAGAAATTCAACAATATTTCTGCCAATAAAACCACCGCCTCCTAGTACAAGTACTTTTTTCATCTTTCTCCTGAGAATCTAATTAATATCACCACGACCAAGCACAGACAACTTGTGTCTACTTTGAAGCGCCAATAGTTGTTCTTTATCAAATAAGCCAATAGTGTCATAAATCTTTGTGGGAGCCATTGCCATTAGTTTTTTTAATGTTGTATTTTTTCTATAGTCGCTATGTCCAGTAGAAACAATCACTAAGTCTGGCAAAGAATTAAGAACCGCCTCTAGGTCAGATTCTACATTACGCTGCATCTCATGCCAAAATGAAACATAAGGGTCATGTAATTTTATAATTGCCCCAGCTTCTTCAACTTTTTTTACTAAGGTTTCAACGGGAGTGAAACGAGTATCACCAACATCTCCTCTGTAAGAAACACCCATGAAAGCAATACTTTTATTCGCTAAGCTACCAAATACTTCCACAAGTCGATTAAAGGCAAAAATTGGCATTTGATCGTTAATTGAAACACTATCTATACTCATATTAAGATCGGATTCTGACCCAAAGAACGACTTACGCGCCCAACTGGCAAGTAATGGATCTTTCGTTAAACAATAGCCGCCAACACCTATACCCGGATACATTAAGTTGGCATGTGTTTTTCTTACTCTAATTGCATTCACCATTGCATAAAGATCAACACCGGCCTCTTCCGCAAATCGAGACCATTCAACAGCAAATGAAATATTCATTGCACGATAGGAGTTCTCCAGTACTTTTGCCATCTCACTAGCATTAGTATGCTCAAGCCTAGTAAGCTCACAAACAGATGTATCTATAATGGTATTCAAAAAAGATTCAACAGCATCTGCACTAGCCTTACAAGCCCCCGAATAAACTCGAGGAAACTCCCTGATAGAATTAATATACTCAGGGCCAGGCATAACTCTCTCATAGGAATGACCTAAATGATACTTATCAACAGTCAAACCGCGTTTAACTAATTGATTCTCGAGGATTGGTTTTACGACATTTTCACATGTTCCTGGTGGCACTGTTGTTTCAACTAAAACAAGGACATCATCACGACAATTCTCACCTATTGATGTAATGGCAGATTTGAATCCACTGAGGTTTACATCAAAACTACTCAAGATTTCATCTTGATTTGACCATTTCTGAACATCTAAATTTATATCAACAATAATTATGTCAGCATAACAATAAGCTATAGGGTCATAGGTAGCAAGTAAATTTCCTTTTTTTTGTGCAGATTCAAAAAAACTGGCAATTTTTGGGTCGTCAGCTATTAATGGAAATAATCCTTCATTAATAGATTTTATCTTCCAATAAGCTTCTTTGCTAGGAAGATCAATACCAATTACAGCATAATCTTCAGTAACAGCATTCGCACATACTAATGACATTACAGCTCCTACGAATCCTAGACCTTGAACAACAATAATTTTCTTATCGTTATTATTTAAGATAAATTCATTGATATTAATAGAATCATCCAGATCTTCTGGAACTATATATTTTTCTTGTGTTAGCGTGTTAATGGAAACTATCATTACAATATTATTCTATATTAGTATTTGTTAATTATAGCCAACCTAATAAGTATTACCTGATTACTGTTAAACAATCCAAATAATTTCACATTCTCAATTTAATAGCTATAGCTAATTAGTATCATAACATCCATTAATTGCATCAAAATAGAGTTGAAACACAATATCTTGGCTGAATTCTTCTTCAATTTTTCTTCGTCCCTTCTTCCCCATTTCTATTCTCTCTTCATGTGACAATAATAAGATATTTTCCATTTTTACTGCTAGATCAGCGGAGTCATTACATGCACACAGAAATCCATTTAAACCATCTTCTACAATCTCTCTGCAGCCCGTGACATCGGTTGTTACTATTGGCCGGCCCATAGCTCCAGCCTCTAACAACACTCGTGACATGCCTTCACGGTAGGATGGTAATACCACACATGAGGATTCTCTGATAAAAATAGACACGTCATCAGTTACCCCCAGATATTCGATGACGCCTTCGCTCAACCATCGACCCATTTCAGCATGAGAAATCGATGTTCTATTTTCCACATTCATTGGGCCAAGTAGTTGAAAATTTGTTTTTGGGTATAATCTCTTTAATTTTCTTGCTGCATCTACAAATTCAACCACCCCTTTATCTTTTATCATTCGGGCAACAAGAAGAAAAGTAAGATTAGGCTCATTCGGAAGATCAGAGAATTTATACTTATCTAAGTCTATTCCTGATCCTGGAGTTAGTTTGCATATTTTTTCATCTACAAGGCCCTCATTAATAAATAATTCTTTGTCATCAGTATTTTGAAAAAAAACAACTGATGCCCTTTTAAGTGAAAACTGATAAAGAAATTTTACGACTTTAGTAATCACGTTTCTTGAAATAAATACTGTCCCCAAGCCAGTAACCATAGCAATATGAGGAATACTCTTAATCCTTGCAGCAATAGACCCATAAATTACAGGCTTTATAGTGAATAACAGCAAATAATCAGGCTTTATATAAGTTAACTTCTTTATTAAATCACACAGTGTAATTATGTCAACAAAGGGGTTTACTCCTTTTCGTGATAGATACACAGGATATACCTTATCTACCTCGTTGGATATTTTCTTTTCATACCCATCAAACTGTGTTAATACAACTACTCTGTAACCAGATCGAGTTAAGCTTCTTATTAGGGGCATACGGAAGTTAAAAATTGTCCAAGCATAATTAGAGCAAATAGCCACAGTTTTTTTCTTATGATTAATCAATAGAAAGATTCCATATATTCACAATAAATAAGTTTACGATAAATATAGCACTTGCCTTATTTATTTTTTAGTCTCAACTTATTCTCAAAAAGCTCATCGACATCTTTTCTACGAATGGATTGATCTTTTCTGAAGACGATAACCGGCAAAAATGGTGCGGCTAATACAACAATAATTGGGAACATTTTTGCCCTATGTCGTAATGCAGTACCTGAGTTCCCTATACCCATAGAAAAAGCCAATATATATAGTGCTAGTATACTGGCTAAAATTTTGGCAGATTGATTCTTAAATAGAAATTTACGATTCTTCCATAAAAGACTAAAAAGAATAAAGTAGATAACAGCGTCTATAAAACCAACCAAATGTGAAGTTTTTTCAAAATCCCATGGAAATGGGCTGAATAAAAAATAGAAAACGCGTATAGGCATTTTCCAAACCAGCTCCCAAAGATTGTGAGGAATTATCCACTCTGGAAATTGACTACTCCCAAATGAAGTAAAATTAGCTCGATTCAATATCTTTTGAAGAGCTTTATCATCAAGAGAATTAATGTATGGAATATTTATTTCAGATTGAAAAAATATAACTAAAATAATAATACCTCCAACCATAATAATCGACGATATGATCCATTGATTCAACGTATTCTTTGACTTGAGTAGAGCAATAAGGTTTCTATATAAAACAAACCCATAAAACACAAAAAGTCCTAAAAACATCGCACCATGAAATATTGTTGCAACAGAAAAACCTACAGTTGCTCTTACAAGATATCTTAATTTATCGAATTTTACCCACCTCACAACTCCAATTAATCCATACAACATGAAAAAATAGATATACACTTCACGCATTGTCAATACTGAATAGAGTACCCATGAAGGAAAAAGAGCCATAACCCAAGCACTTTTAACAGCAGCCTCCTCAGACCAGATTTCAGCAGATAGCTTCCATCCTAAATAGATTGACCCTATACCTAAAATTACACTTACAGTTTGAAGCATCAATAAGCTTCGATCGGTCAAATAATATAGAAGTGAGAAAATCCAACTTAACACATAAGCATGTTTTACTTCATATGCATAATCCAGGTTAGGATCAAAGTAAGAAGCGATTTGTAAACGCGTGAAAACAGTTGAAAAATCACTCTGAGACCATTTCCATGCAAGCAATTCAAAATAGGCAGCATCATCTCCACTATCTGGCAAACCACCAAAATAGTAATTAAACAGTGACCAAAAAATACGCATTGAAAAAGCAACAAGCAACAATATTGTGATAGCTGGCACTTTTTTTGCCAGTGTAAAGACAAAAAGAGTTGCCATTAATATCGCACTAAATCCTAATAAATCAGCCATGATTCTCCTCTAGCCAGACTTGGAACATTAGCACCCCCCAAAGTAAATTTTGATGATTAAAACGGCCTGAAAGGTGCTCTTCCCATTTTTGTCGAATTGGTAGTGGATCAAAGATAGCCTCTTGTTTCAAACGATCTAGACTCAAAAGCTCCTCAGCCCACTCTCTTAATGGACCTCTGAGCCACTCATGAAGGGGAATTCCGAAGCCACTTTTAGGTTGATCCATCAGAGTACGGGGAAGATAGCGATCTAGCAAGTTCCTTAAAATCCATTTGGTTTTCCCTTGATGAATTTTCATCTCCAATGGAAGTGATTGTGCAAAAGTGACCACTCGATGATCCAGTAGTGGAATTCTGGTCTCCAGGCTAGTGCTCATAGCTGCCCGATCAACCTTAACCAGAATATCATCTGGAAGGTAAGTAGCCGAATCTACTAGCATCATGCGCTCTGAGAAAGTACTTGATTTATCCCAATATGGATGTTGCTGAATACTTTCAGTTAAATCTACCCCAAGAACTGGAACTGAGCCATTCCAAATCCGAACCAAGCGAGAATAAATTTCCCATTCACTTTTTGCGTCCAGAAGCGCAGCAGCTTTATGAAACTTTTCTCCCTGTTGGCGGTTAGATGAAAAGGCTAATCGATCCCACAGTTTTGGAGATATCGACAAAATCATACTCTGTGCAAGACGGCGAAGGAACAACGGCTTGCCTTTTAACCAAGAATAAAGTCTTGGTGCAACAACATAGCGATTATATCCACCAAAGATCTCATCTCCACCATCGCCCGACAGAGCAACCGTTACTTTCTGTTTTGCCAATCTAGAGACAAGCAATGTGGGAATTTGAGATACATCAGCAAACGGCTCATCATAGATTGATGGGAGATCCGTGATAACCCTCATAGCATCCTCCGGCCTAACCATCCTTTCGGTATGCTTAGTACCCAATCGTTCAGCAATCTCTCTCGCTGAAGCCGATTCATCATAGTCACGATTGGTTGAGCCCATTGTAAAGGTTTGAACTGGAACCGATGAGACAGACTGAAGTAAAGAAACAACTGTAGAAGAATCAACCCCTCCTGAAAGAAAAGCTCCTACTGGCACATCAGCCAATTGTTGCTCTGAAAGTACCTTCTTCAGGATTTTCTCCAATTCATCAACTGCATCAACGCCACTCCCAATAAATGGATTCTCTATCTCCTGTTGAGTACTCTGCTTTATAGACCACCAAGAAATATTTTTCTCATCCCAATGACCATCCATATAAGACATTGTGATCATCCCACCTGGCTCTAGTTTGTAGATATCTAGATGAATCGTTTGAGGGGCTGGAATATAGTTATATCGAAGTAGTTGTGCAATTGCTGATCGATCTAGACCTCCTTTCCAATCTGGATGGACTCGCAATGCTTTTAGCTCTGAACCAAAGAGAAAGCTATTACCCTGCCACCCATAGTATAGAGGCTTCTCACCCATTCTATCTCTAACTAAATGCAATTTTTTCAGTTTACGATCCCACAAGGCAAATGCAAACATCCCAATCAATTGATTGAGTGTATCTTCAAGTCCATAACACTCAATCATAGCAAGCAATACCTCTGTATCAGAGTTACCTTTTAAATTTATTGCATTTTTTTTCTTTTTTAGTTTTAATCTAAGATTTAAAAAATTATAAGACTCACCGTTATAGATCAATACATATCTTCCAGATGGAGAAATCATTGGCTGATTTCCTTCAGAGGTCAAGTCATGAATAGAAAGTCTTCTATGACCAAGATAAATACCTAAATCTTTATCATTCCAACTCCCATAGCTATCAGGGCCGCGGTGTAACAATGTAGCAGTCATTGTATTTATGGCGCAGCTATAACTAGAATTGAGCTTAGTGCTAATAAAACCACTGAATCCACACATCTTAAGTATACAACATAATAATTAATCTAGAAAAAACAACGAAATTAAGATGAAGTTTTATCTTTAAAAACATAGTTTTTTTGAAAAAAATGATAATAAACGATAATTATATTAGTTTACAAGAAGAATAATAGTATTCTATTTTTATCATTATTAAAGAAAACTATTTCGTAAGAAATTATAATATTTATCTTTATATTTATTCATAGAATAATTGCCAGACAATTCTTTTGACTCTAGAGAAAACTCTGAATACAAATTAGTGTCATAATATAATTTTTGAATAGACTCTAACCATTCAATTTCATTTGTTACTAGAAAGCCATTTTGGCCATCCTTAACAACACTCTTATTTTCACCAATACAACTCGCAACTAACGGCAAACCAGAAGACATATATTGAATTAATTTGAAAGCAGATTTGCCTTTAGAGAAATTATCATCATCTAACGGCATAATTCCTACATGAGATTTAGATAAAATTTGAGCTTCTATTTCACTTGACCAATCATAAAATACCATATCAACCCCGTCAATAGCCTTCTTTTCCAATACTTTAGAAGCAATGATTACCAATTGATAATCAATTTTAGAAGTCAATTTACTGAAAACAGAGCTATGTGACTCAATATATTTATAAGTAATATTTGTGCCTATCCAAACTAAACTAAATTTTTCATATTTTTTTTTTCTATCAGTGAAATGATACAAAGAAGTATCTAACGCAGTTGGTATTTTAATAATATTATTGTTTAATTTTTTGACCTTATTAAATAAATAGTCATTCGCTACGATAATCCCGCTCGAATTAATAGACAACTTATCATATTTATTTTTTAGAAAGACATTATTCTTATATTTATCCCAAATATTATCATCAATATTTAAAACATACTTCTTATTTCTCAGTAAAAATGACTCAATAAAATATGGTAGATAAGGAAACGCTTCATATTCAATAACAAGAAATTTTGCACTATTTAATAAGACAAGATAACGATTAAGGTATGACAAGAATATATGATAATAACTACGTTTTTTATTATATGTAAGATCTAAATAACTACTGTCAAAAAAATTGCTTACTTCTAAATTTAAGTCTTTTTGTATAAGGCTACTAATGTAGAGAAAATATCTATACCTGCTGGACGCTCCATTTGATGAGTATTTTGTTAAAAAAGTAAGATTCATTTTTTTACCTTACGTAATTCAAAATAAATTTCATATACTGGAACAATATAAACTAAATTTTCTTCAAAAAACTCCCGAGTATAACTTGATAAATTTGCAATTAAACCAAATGCTTTCTTAAAGATATATCTTCCAGGAAAGGGGGATGTAAAACCTAATCTTATCTTTTTGGTGTGAAATAGTTCTTTGGAATAAAATGTTGGAACTTTTCTTTTAAAAAGTTGTTGTTCTTTATCAAAATAACTAAAAGTATAAAGACCAAAGAATGTTTTATGTGTTGGATCTGAATAATAATAAGGGTTAGAAAAATGCGGCACAGTACCAATTATAAGTCCATCCTCTTTTAGTACCCTGTACATTTCCTTAAACAGGGGCTGCAGATCCTCAACGTGTTCAAGAAAATGATATGAGTGTATTTCATCCACAGAATTATCATTAAACGGAAGACCCTTACTTACATCAGTAATAATATCTACACCACTTAAATCAAGAATATCAACAGTAATTGCATCCTTTATTTTTGGTGATGATCCGCACCCAATCTCAATAACTAACTTCCTAGAGTTACTAATTTTTTCCTTAACATTTGATTTAAACTCTGCTTCCATGCTATTTCCAACTAGTAATTAATAAATGTTTACATAACTTCATGAGATATATTCCAAAAGCTTTATAAATTAACTCTCCATTGTCAACTTTTATTAGCATCTCTTCAGTATATGATCTAAATATATTCATAGAAGCCAAGCCTCCTGTATTAAAAAATGCTACTAATTTAGGTAAATAGATTGGTTTGATATTGAAGACATTAAATGCTCGATACATAAAATCATAATCACTAAGTATTTTGTAATTTAGTTTGTATTTTCCTATCTTTTGGTAAACAGCCTTGGGGACAAACATTGAAGGATGAGCTCCAAAAGCGCCAATTTTTAATGAGTCAGGCCTCCATCCAGGAATAGTTTTCCCATCATGAAACATATCCCCAAAGAATATATTTGATTCTAAATCTGAATTTTCAAATGATTCAGCCACATCATTAAAGATATCTGGATAATAATAATCATCCGCATTAATCATACCAATTATTTCACCAGTGGCTAGCTCGATACCTTTGTTCATAGCGTGATATAGTCCATAATCTTTTTCACTTACAATAATATCAATCTTGTCATTATATTTTTTGATAATATTTAGAGTATCATCCGTAGAGCCGCCATCTATTATGATGTACTGAATGTTACTATAAGACTGTCCTATTACTGATTTTATTGTTTTTTCAATGGTTTTCTCAGCATTTAAAACAACCGTTATGATTGAAATTTTTTTTAATATCATTTGATACCCTCAAAAAACTCTTTATAACACATTAAAGACTCATCTCCAATAGGGCCTATATTATGACTGTATTCGCTACAATAATCATCTATGTCTATTATCTTAAGTAGAATATCCTCACTTTTTGTAAAAAGATATTTCTTATGGACAGGATTTGAAGGAATATCAGTACTGTATTTAAAGGCTGGTAGGCCCAGCCTTTGACATATATGAATCATAGAGCTTGTGTGGCCCAACATAAAAAACGAATCCTTGTAGTCAACATTTTCAACTAAATATTGTTTATTGATATCATAGTTTGATAAATCATTTGACGGGTGAAGTCTTAGATGAAACTTTATATTTAATACATCAGAAACTTGATAGGCTATATTAATCATTTCAATATTTTCATCTTTAAATACATCCCAATCAAAAAAAACTGTAAAGTACTTTTTTTCAGCTTTACCAACCCTTACGTGAGACTCTATAGTAGGATTACCGCAAACTGAAACCTCAACTAAAGGATTATGCCTCAAGATTAATTTTTTATTTTCTTCCCCCCAAGATAAAAAATAATTACTTACAACATTTTCGTATGAAACTGAACTTAGATTGTAATGCCCTTCATAATCGACAAATAGACCATGCTGTAAAGTTACAGTTGTTGCTATTTTGTCTTTGTAGAATTGCACTATAAGATTATCAACTGGTTGCATATCAGCAAAAACAACCAATATATCAAATTCAAACTTATTAATTGATTTAATAATCTTAGTATAAAAAAGGTAACTAATAAATAAATATAATTTATCCAAAAAACTCTCAGTATCAATTTCATCAAAATGTCTCATTTTATTTATAATTCCAGTTAAAAAACTAAAATCAAAACCGTATGAAACATTTACTTCTGCAAGTATTTTATTAAATTTGCATTGTGAGGATATTTTAGAAAATAGTTTGTCATAATCAAATCTATGTAACGCCTTAAAGAATAAATATGTAGGCCCTTTGTTACCATATAACTTTGTAACTTCAAATTTATACCTTTTGAACAACAAAAGAAATAATGCATGCCCTATAAGAGCTAGCTTATATACATCTCTCCTGTCATGAAGGGCATATCTATGCAATGCAATTATTTTTTCAATCTCCATAAATTATTTTGTCAAACTTTCAATAAGGAACTTCTCCGACAAATTCTTTAATGTGTTGATTTGAAAATTAATTGATTCATATGATATCTCTGCATTTATCCTTTCGCTGAAATCTTCATTAATATCAGAACTATCACAAAGCCTACTTTCAAGACCAAATTCCCTCAACAAAGATCCGACTTTATTTTCTCTTCTTTTTGATGCGATAGTTAAAAATCTTTTATTAAATTTAATAGAAAATACTGTTCCATGAAACATATTTGTAACAACATAATTTGCATTTTTTATGTATTTCAACCAGCTAAATGGATGAATATTTACATAATTTTCATCTGCCCAATCATGATGATATCCAACTGAAATTAAGCGAAGACCTTTTAATTTTGAATAGTTGACCATTTCCTGAATAAATTTCTGATCCTCTCCCTGAAGAGTAATACCATAAAACAATAAATAATCACTGGCAATGTTAATATCTTTTGTCTCGTTCTTATAATCGTACAATAGTGTAGGGTCAACAACTTTTTTTGCATCACTCAAGAACTTACATATTAAATCACTGCTATTATCATCGCGAACAGAAACAGCGCTTAGTTTTGATATATTACTAATTACTTCTTTTGGAATCAATTCATCTTTGCAAATACTTCCAAAACTAGCGGCATAAGAAAAAACATTTGTCTTGTCATTTAAATCTTTACCAAAATAAATTAAATTCAATCCAAATAAATCATTTTTAAAGTTCCAAATTTCATCACTGCCAATTATAATTTTATCAAACTTCATATCTACAACTTGCGACACCCTACTTACCCTTTGAGTTGTATTCAGTTTTTTTTGGGCTTTTCGAAAAACCTTAAGTTTTTCTATATTATTTATTAAAATTTTTAGGTTTATTGTCAAAAACAAACTTCTGTATTCATTAATCTTGTGCTTATTGTCCTTATATGCAATAACCTCTACATTAAAACCTAGCTCAACAAGTCTAGACTGAAGTGCGAACACTTGCGCAAAGGCGCCATAATTTATTCCATCAAAATATGTTAATATTCCTACTCTCATAATGCTAGATTACTTCAATTTCAACTCTATTATCAGTCAACGCTTGTACTTCGTATATATACTCCTCAATAGCCTTTGTGCCTGATCCACTATTAATAAGAACGTTCATTGTTTTAACAGACACAATACTTAAAAACTTATTTAGATGAAAAAATGAAAATGTTACAAAATTAAGAAACTTATTTGTCTTAACTCTGAATACCTTGTGTATAAAAAATCTTATGAAAAATAAAACGATTTTATAAGCTAAGTGGTTTTTTGCTAGATCTGAATATAAATCATGCGTAACAAAAACACTCCCAACATTTCTGTATCCATACTCAAGGATAAAGTGCCTATGATTATGCAACTTTAATATCTTGTTAAGAAGAATATTTTTGTCGCCTTTATTTTTTATAAATTTAGCAGATAAAATAATACAATCTATTTCATGAAATATTGAATATCTGTATCCAAATTTGCATTCACTCTTTTGCATTTCCTTTAGACAACCGTCTTTAGTTATTATAGTTACAGAAATCAAATGCCTACTTATTTCATTGCCATAACACCCGGCATTCATATAAATTGCGCCACCTAGTGTTGCTGGGATGCCTTGAAGTTCTTCAAATCCTGATATTGACTCCTTTGCAAGCATGTTACACATTTTAGGAAGCATCATTCCAGCCTCAGCATAAACAACATCTTCAAAAGATATAGAACGCATCTTTGTTGAAAAGATACCAATTTCAATATTTGTATCATCTTTAAAAATAACATTTGAGGTCCATCCAAAAATCGAATAATCTAGGTTTTTGGATGAAAAATAAGCCACAAGATTTGTAAATTTCTCAATGGTATTTGGGTAAACAGCAAGAGCAACACTGCCGCCTGTTTGAAAATATGATGATTTTGCTAAATCATAGTCAGTTTTGTATGATATTTGAAGACAATCTAACCTTTCTATAATAAGCTGGTATTTCATTTATAGTTATTTTATTTAATATAAGCCTGAATTTATACTATAACAATCCATATTTATGCCTAAGCTTATCAACTAGTATGTCTTCAGTTGAAAACTCTCTATTGTCATGATCTAGTAAATAATCATTGATAAATTTATCGTACGTTTTAATACTTTCTTTGGTTTTTGAAATTTTACTTTTAATAGTGCTTTTTTTAGTATTGACATACATTATTCTTTCTAATCCAAGATTTTCCATACAGTAGCCTATACTAGATCTAATATATGGATTTAAACTCTCGTCATCAAGAAGCAGAATTGGCTTTTTATTCAGAATTGCATGCTGTATAGCATTAGTATAGTGTGTAACTACAAGAGAGGCTTGTCTTACATACTTACCTGTCTTAAACCACACAATTTTACGATCATTATCAAAATAGTCTTTATTAGATTGTTGGAATTGGGGGTGTGCACATATAACAACTTCTTGATTAGTAACCTCTTCAATCATTAGAAAAAATGTATTAAGCTTTTTGTAATAATCTTTAGGATTAATGGCTTCCATACCCCATTCTTTAAAATCAACCATAAATGGCATTGCTATATCAAGAAAAACAATATACTTTTCACTAGCTTCAAGATTTAAATTATTAAATTCACTATAAACCTTGCTATGTATATTGACAATTTCATTGTATTTTTCAGAGTACTTTGTAATACTTTTTCTAGAAAGACTTCCAGAAATAAAATAAGTATCGTATTTTGATTGTATACCGAGCTTCAACAGTTGCAAATAAATAAAAAAAAGAGCCTTATTATTTAACTGCGAAAAAAAAGACTTTAGCGAATTAACAGATCCTGATACAGATTTTACTGAACCTCTCAAACCAGAATTGTCCTGAAAACTTATAACTGGGACTTTATTTTTACTTAAAAAATATGACAGCCTCCATGTTCTTAACTTTTGCTCCCCAAAGCCATTCACAACAATAATATTATTTGATTTTAGATAGTCATCAAATTCTTTAATAGTATTAAAACTTATCGCACTATTAGGTAAGTTTTCAGCTGAAAATGGATGAGTATCGCTATTTTGACTAAGCTCAGGAAAAATTTTTCTTAAATCAAAAAAATAATATTAAGGAAGTTTTTTACACAAACCTTAAATAAAATATCATTATCGACTCTCCAATAAGTAAAGTATATAAATCCTAACTTGACATCCATATTAAACTTGTTTTATCCATCTTACTTTTCCGAAAAGCAATTTATTAAAAAATTGCTTAATCTAGAAAGCTATTATTAATATTTTTTCTTAAATAAATTCTGCACTAATTTTTCTTTGCAGTGACTATACACGAAATCGCGCTACCATTTAGTTTTGCTTCATCCAGAGTATAATTACTTGAGGGAAACCCAACTGATGAAGTAATCTTAAAGCCAAAATTAATCAGTAGTTTTTCAACATCCTCTATAGTTCTTAATAAATAGATATGGTCTGGTGCTGGACTGTTTACAGGGAAGTTTAAATATAGAGTGCCATTTTCAGAAAGAATTTCATAAATATTTATGAGTGCTTTATCTACTTCTTCTATATGTTCCAAAACCTCACTTATTACAATCAAGTCATACTGTTTATTAGATGTTTCAGTAAGTTCGTCAACTAAGTTTTTTTTCAAAAGCTTTACAGAATTCTCCATGGAAAACTTTTGAAGGGCGGACTTTGTTTGCCTTAGACTTTCTGCACTTACATCCCAAGCTTCTGAAGTAATACATTTTGCATTACTGGATGCTATAAGGAGATACATCCCATGGCCAGGACCAATTTCTAAATAATGAAATTTTCTTGATTGATTTAACATAAACTTATGAAAATGTACATATGATTTAGCGTGATTTACCCATAGAAGTTGTGATAACAATAATCCTTCCATATACTTTCTCATGTATTCTTTATCGCTATAGATATCTTTATAAACTTCTTGAAACGACATCCTTCGATATTTATTAGTTCTAACAAACTCTAATTGCTCCTCCAAAAAAACATCCAACATCCAGATATAGCTATCTATAAATCTTTCTATAAGTCCATTTGAAATTTTTTCTATTAAATTTGCGAGATTCTCAAGAAATAAATAATCAGAATCTACATGCGAATTAATACTTTTCACTAATGCTTTTTTATGATCTGGAAATGCATAAATAGTTTTAGTTAGTATTCGACAAATAGAAGGATTTTCTATAGCTGAAACATTAAAACCATGCTCCTTGAGAGATAATTTATTGTTCATATTAATTTAAAATAATTGTATTTAAAGCACATATTTACTTACTCAAATGATTGCCTAATCATTGATGGATTAGATACTGTTAAGTCTTTTTCTTATATTTTCAGCATTTGTAATATTGTTGGCCCGCCAGAGTTTTTGATCAGTACGAATATTATTCAAATGTTGATCAATATTATTAGTAGAAATTCTCACACCAAAATCACTAACATTTGAATCTAAAGGTGTATCGTAATTTAATACTCTATCTAACAATAGATCTCCCAATTCTTTCTTGTAATGAACAATATCCCAATACCACATCATAGACCCTTTTGCATCTTTCTGAACTGGAAACTTCTCGGTAGTATATTTATTATAGCCAGAAAAGTCCCAAATATCCAAAGGCTCTTTCTTATATTTAGAAGCTACCTTTTCGTTTAATGATACAAGCCCTAATTTCCACTCCTCAAAAAGATTCCATTTGCCTTTAATAGAGATTATCTCGTATAAATTTGAATGAGATGGTGATATTGCAATATGTAATTTAATATCATTCACAAATGAAAAATTTAATATTTTATTATAAACATCCCAGTTATCAAGATTTGGAGTTATAAATGAAAATTCACTTAACATTTCAGAGCGCTTTCTCTCGGTATTTATAAATATCTTTTTATAACCCCCTTTTTTCTTAATTTCTTCATCTAGGCCAATATCACTTCGCATTCCATTTGATAAATATGCAATTTTCACTTCTTTATTTTGAGAAAATACAGTATCAATGCTTGATTTTGTCGCATCGATTGAAGCCAATGTAACAATCATATCGCCACTCAATGTATTCTTTGTTTTTTGCCCGTTTACATCGACCAGCAGTCTTTCTTCTGTAAAGTCCGGGCTATTTTTGTTACTAATTGCATCAAACATAGTAAAGTCTAACATTAATAAAACTTCATAAAGCGGCTGAGCAGCTTGAGCATGCTGGAGGTAACGAAAAGATTCATACAGATTAGCGCCAGCTAATCCAAGATTGTAAGCTTGGGAGTTCCAAGAAGAATTGTCAGGATCAATTCCGTACTCAACTGTAGAGCTCCCAATAACTATAGAAGTATTTTTTTTGTTCCTGATTGCAGCAGCCTTAGCCATCTTAACATGGGTGCTAAATATAGGTTTTTTCTCATTAAAACCCTTAAATGTCGGTCCATTATGAATTGAAAAAGGGTCTACTAATCGATTAATAATTATTATTACTATCAACAATAAAACAACCGTAAATATAACTCTATTTAAATATTTATTCCAATTCATCATGTTAATTAAAATTGAAAATATAGAAATTCACTAACTTGAGTAAGGCCAAGGATTGATATCACAAAAATTAATGAAATGAATATCGACCAGTAAAAAGTTGGACGCCATTGTATAAGTAAGCTCTTTTTTTGAGAAACAATACTAGAATAAATCTTCGACTTATAATGATATTTATGAACAATTTGAGAAACATTTGGAAGGCATAATGAAATAAACATCAAGGCAACAATCCAAACTAATCCAATATATGGGTTATTGGAAAATATACCATTATGATAAAAACCATCAAATAAAAATCCATTTGAAGTCATCCACCCCTCAATGAATCCAAATTTACCAATTAATTTTTCAGAAATAGAGATGTCATGAAGTCCAATCATGGCTTTCCAAAAGATTAATGCTCCAGAAAATGTCTCCGCTCTAAATAAAATCAATGAAGAAACAACTGAAATAAATGTTAAAGACCATCCAATCATCCTTGCTAACTGTCGTGACTTAACTAACTTTATTTTTGGATACTTAAATTTAATTTTTATCCATAAATTATAGGTAGTTATATAAAAACCATGGACTAGTCCAAATATTACAAAAGTCCATCCAGCGCCATGCCACAAACCAACCCAAAAAAAAGAAAATGTTACAGGAATGACAATAGTTAAAATAAACAAGCCTGTTGCATTATATTTATTATTAATTGCATATCTAGTCATTGTCAAACTTATAGGATCCCAGATATAGTCTCTAATTACAGCTGAAAGAGTGATATGCCACTTTCTCCAAAATTCAACTATCGATATTGACTTATATGGTGAAATAAAGTTTATAGGCAAAAATATACCAAACATCCTACCTAAACCAACTGCCATATCTGAATAACCGGAAAAATCAAAATAAAGTTGAAATGTATATGCTAATGCCCCTGACCAAGCTTCTGCAATTGTCAATAAAACACCAGATTCAGCAGCAAAAAAAACTGGTGAAGAATATGCTGCTATTCCATCTGCTAAAATTACTTTTTTAAATAATCCGAGAGAAAATATTGCAAAACCTATAACTATGTTTTTTGAAGGTACTTGAAGTTTTAACGTTTTTGTGAATTGTGGCATCATATTTTTGTGATGCACAATTGGACCAGCTATCAACTGAGGGAAAAAAGTTACAAATAAACAGTATTTAAGAAGACTATACTCCATAACCTCGTTTCTATAGGCATCAACCAAGTATGTTATTTGTTGAAATGTAAAGAATGAAATTCCTAATGGTAGAATAATTTCATAAAATATAATGTTAGTATCAATTAGTAAATTTAAGTTATCAATAAAAAAATTAGCATATTTAAAATATCCGAGTATCAATAAGTTTGTTGCTATCCCGAGTATCAAAACCATTCTTCTAGAAAATTTACCTTGATTTTTATTCTCTTTTGTAAGGTAAAAACCAGCGATAAAATTAAAAACGATGGATGAAATTATTAATATTAAATAAGCAGGATTCCACCATCCATAAAATACAAATGATGCACCTACCAACCACACTATAGCAGACCTATAACTAATTCTATTGTTAAGAGTGTAGAAACCAAATAGAGTTAACGGTAAAAAAATAAAAATAAAAATATATGAGTTAAATAACATATCTACTAATTATTTTTTATTTCTCTACTTCTCTGTTTCTCTTGAAATCCAATCACACAAATCCCCAACATTTTCCCAAGATTTAATATCTTTAAGCGTAATTCTTAAATTAAAATGCTTTTCTATTGCAACAACCAGATGCATGTTATTTAGTGAATCCCACCTTTCAATATCATTAGAGCTTGTTGTTCTATCTAAAATGAGACTTTCATCTTGAAAAACCTCTATGAAAATTTTATTAATAGTTTGCCATGTATCTTCTTTCATGAACTCTCCTTTATCAAATTGTGTAATTACTATTTATTCTTTCAGACAACTCAGAAAGAAATTTAGCGGCAACTTTTCCTTCGGTTACTCTATGATCAATAGATAATGAAATGGTAAACCTATTAAGAACTGTATCAATAGCTGAAACACCTAGTATCGCTGACTGCATGTTGTTTACTAACGGAACAAAATGACTAACTCCATATTGTGATAAATCAGTCACAGTGAAAGTGGACTCAGTTATATCCTCTATTGTTAAACTCTTTCTTAAATAACTATAAACTCCTTCAGATATAGAGTCTTTTATTTCTGAAAGACTAAGATTATTGCAACCTCTAATATTGTAAACCTTAAGGCCATCATCAATATCTAAAGCTACTCCAATATTAATATCAAGGTATTGGTTAATATTTTCATTGTAATAATATGAATTCAATTCTGGAAAATTTTCCAATAATTTAGAAGTTTCATGAACAATAATAGGAAGATATGAATTATCAGTGTTAGAAAATAAACCACCTTCTTTGTCAATTTTAATGGCATCAACGTAAATACTAAATGTGCTAATTAAACCAGCAGCATTAACACTTGATAAGGCTCTTATTTCTGCTTTTTTAGCATATTCAATAGGTTTAGATATAGTTTTAAGAGAACTCAGTTGCGGCTTGATTTCATCATGCTTATTCACAAATACTGATTTTGGCTCCTCTTTTATAAGATCTTTTAGGGTGATAAATTTTTTATCAATATGAGAAATATCTATATCATTTTCTTTAATATATACCTCTGCAGCAGAGGAGATAACTTTACTCTCAGAATGATTTTTACTCTGATTTATTTCTATTTTTCTTTCAAAAGGAGAATCATGAATTAATGCAACAATAGCACCAACTTTGATCGATTGACCCTCTTTAAATTTATATTCTACAAATCCATCAACTGGTGATTCAAGAACAATTACTGTCTTTGAAGTTTCAATCTCAAGAAGTTCATCATTTTTTTTAACTTTATCATTATCAGAGAACAAAAAATTTTGAATTAGAACTTCATCATCGAGATCAGATTTTGGTGAAATAATCTCACAAAGCACAGTCATAGAAGGACCTCCATTGCAATATCTTTAACTAAGGATGTATTTGGTAAAACATAATTTTCCAATGACCTTGATGAGGGAATTGGAACTGATATTGCACCAATCCTTTTGGCAAGTTTAATTTGAATTTTTGAATGACTCAACACTTGAGCTATAACTTCAGAGCCAATACCAAATTCTTTACTCCCCTCTTCAACAACCACAATTCTTTTTGACTTTTGAACTGACTCTATAATTGAAGAGATATCCAAAGGAGAAATTTTTGACAATACTATTACTTCTGGTATTAAGTCTATCTCTATAAAAAGCTCTTGAATAATATTAACAACATCATGAGAAATGCCTCCATAAGTTACTATTGTTAATCCAGGCTCTTCATCCAAAGGGCTACATTTCACAATAGGGTATAGACTGTCTGATTGCTCAATAGAATAATAATCAATCTCTGCAACACCTACAAATCTTCCATAATCAAGTTTATTTTCAATAACAATTGTTGGATGTTTTTGATTTTCATAGATATTTGTATAAATTAATTTTGGATCCACTAAATAATTAAGGGCTATAACAGTAAGATTATCAATCCCCATAATAAACTTATCCAAAGTCTGAGAGTGAGTTGGACCATAACCCCTTCCTCCCCCCATAGGAGTTCTTATAACTATTGGACAACTAACTTGCTTGTTATACATATGATGAAATTTAGATGCATGGTTAATTATTTGATCAAGAGCTAGCAATATAAAATCACCAAACATAAGTTCCAAATATGGCCTAAAACCCTTCAAAGCTAGGCCATTAGATATTCCAGTAATAGCAGCCTCACTAATTGGTGTACTGAAAACGTTATTTGGAAACTTTGAAGAAAGACCCTTAGAAACTTTAAAAGCACCTCCATAAGGAGATAATACATCCTCACCCATAAATATTATATTTTTATCCTTTTTTATAAATTCATGAAAGAAATCATTGATACGATTAACAACCCTCTCATTAACAGGAATTAATGAGGAAAATTTGAGTGGCTCAGGAGATGGCACATGATTAACATACATTTTTGGTGATAACTCTTTTTCATTATTTAGTTCTTTAATATAGCCAGATACCTCTTTATTTACCTTTGATAAAATTTGATTATATTCTTTTGGATTTTCTTCCATGAAGATATTTAATGGATCTTTTTTTGTGTACTTTTCAACCTCTTTGACATCTCTGTTATCATCACTTTTAGAGTGGTGATTTAACCTATATGTATCAACTAAATGAAAAACAGGGCCATCACTTCTTGCATATTGAATCGATTCTTGCGCATTTTTGAAAATGTCATCTAAATCCCAAGTGTTTGAGTGAAAAGTTTTAATTCCAAAAGCTTTTGGTCTGTCAAGAATTGATCCGGCAAGGCTGTTATCAATTTTAGTAGATTGAGCATACATATTATTTTCACAAACAATATGTAATGGCAAATTAAGTAAAGAAGCTATATTCATAGTTTCATAAACAACTCCTTCACCTAAGGTGCCATCTCCTATGAAAACAACTACAATTTTATTTGTGTTCTTATAAGTTTCAGCTAAAGCCATGCCTGCTGCTATAGGAACTATGCCGCCTTGTATTCCATTAGAATAAAATGTTTCCTTATGAAGATGTTGACTAGAACCTATTCCACCGCAAGTTCCAGAGGCCTTGCCCATTAACTCTGCAATTAAACCTCTTACGTCTCCAGTATTTTCAATATAGTGTCCATGGCACCGATGACTCGAAAAAATTGAGTCCCCTTTTTGAATTTCACTTTGAAAAGCTATTGCAGAAAATTCCTGACCATTACAAGTATGGATTGTTCCATTAAGAACACCTTTGGTAAATAGATCAAGCAAAGCATCTTCTGTTTTTCTAATTAGGAGTGCTTTAGCGAAGATACTTTGATTTATTTTGATTTGTTCTGACAATAGTATTAAACTCTTCTAAAAAAAATTTGTATATTAAGATTTTGCCAGCAAAAAAACAAACAAATTATACATTGAATATAGCTCCATCAACTCATCAAATACATTTTGTTTCATGATTTTCAATGTTCATTTATTAACTCGTTTGTATTAAGTCATGACAATATACTTAATAGATAAAAAGAAAAAATCCTTTTTAATTAAAAAAAACATACAACATAATTCCTAAATTCTTTTTAAAATTAACTAGGACACTATGATTATTAAATCTATATACTCAATTGTTTTATTATATCTTTATAATATGGATTATTTTGTCCTGCAAAATCAAAACCGATTGAATCAATTATTTTTTTAAAATAACTTTCCTCTGCAGAAAACCTTTCTTCTAATGTTTGAGAAGGATGAAAAACGTCAAATACCCAACTTTTATCTAATTTATCGAGTTTTGAGCCTGAAACAAGAGGATAGCTAAAAAATGCTTTTTTAGCCAATAATATCTGTTCTTTAGTTAAACGAGGGAGATTTTCTATATTACATAATACATCTTCGTATTGAGAAACAGTTTTCATATCATTTGTAAAACCTAGATTAGAAAAATTAGATTCTCCAGCCAATACAGCAGGTATTCCAAAGAGTGATGCCTCTAATGCAATGCTTCCCCTTGCAGTTATAACAACATCAGCCATTTTTAATACACTTATTGTATTAAAGTTTTCAGGCAGTAATAAAATATTGTTATTTAAGTTATTACTAAAATAATTGTCAACAATACCGTCTTCATTATATATATTTCTTGAAGGGTGCTGCTTAACAATCCAATTAACATTATCTAGGGAACTGATAATTTTCATAGTTTCATCAAACCACTTATAATAATCTCTATAAATCATCCTCCCAGATAAATGATTAGCATCTGAAAATGCGTGAAGCATGATAAAAACATTTTTCTTTGATCTGTCGTATTTTGTTCCAAAAAATAAATTCAAATCATTTTTATCCCATATTTTTTGAGAAAATGCAGACTTTATGTCAATTCCCAGTCCTTTACCTGAGAACCTTTCCTCTATTTTTTTATTCACAAAGTTGATATCTAACTCAGAACTTTTAAGATCGAAAACCTTAAAACAATCGTGAAAAACATGCTCAAAATTATTGACCAATACAGCTTTATTAAAAGTTGTATGAATAACTTTAATTTTATTGTAGAGTGCAAATCTTGCGATTAGAGCACCACTATTAGTATATTGCCATTTTGAAACAACAGCAAACTTTACATTGTGTTTTTTAAAAAAATGTTTTATTGAGTAATATTCAATAATGGTATAGATATAGATTTTGATAAATTTTATACTGAGCAGTTTAGGATTTAAAAAACTCAAATCATTTCTAATGTAGGTATCGTAAATTAAATCTCCCAATCTGATACCTTCAATTTTATAAAAGTCAATAAAATACTCGGCCCTATTTTTTTTAAATACTAATTCAAAAAACATCTTAAAAGTTGTAATAAGGACATTTGGAAATATATAATAAATGCATTGAAGAATATATTTCTTTTTCTTTACAAAACTTTCAATTGAAAAAGATTGATAAAGATTCTTATCCTGATTTGAACTGAGCCAGACAACACTGGATATTTTAAAAGCTTCTTGAACAGCTTTTGCTGCTAAGCATGATGCTATTATCTGATTTACAAATGGCCTTCCTTCAACCAAAGTAACATCTTTTTTATTTGGCAACTCAAACCATAAAGCCTTGTTAAAGTCTATAAATTTTTGCCTATAATTGCTCATCATCAAATGGTACTTGGGGTTTATTTATTAATTGTTTGGGTTAGGCTTACTTTCTTATCTTTAACCAAATAAACTTTATCACAATCTGTAATTGTTGACTGTCTATGAGCAATAACTATCAATGTCTTATCTCTTGCTATTCTATAAATTTCATTCATAACTTTTCTTTCTATAGATGCATCTAGAGCTGAAGTTGCTTCATCTAAAACAAGTACTTCTGGATTATCATATATAGCTCTAGCTATTGCAACTCTCTGTTTTTGTCCACCACTTAACTTAACACCAAAATCACCAACCTGAGTATTAAGACCTTCGTGATGCAATTCTAAAAATTCCAAAATATTAGCTGACTTTAGAGCAATTCTTGCTTTCTTTTCATCAGGCTCTCTCCCAAAGGATATATTTTCGAGTACTGTACCTTCAAACAAATAAATATGCTGTGGAATATAACCAACTTTACCTCTCCAACTATCAATATTTAAATTATTCAGTTGTTGCTCATCAACAAAGCATTTTCCGGACTTTATTAAGTGTAAACCCATAATAATATCAACTAAAGTACTTTTACCACTTCCACTTTCACCAATAAAGGCAACTTTTTCCCCTTTATTTATAGCGAATGAAACATCTTTCAATATTAATTTATCTTTATAAGAAAAATTAATATTTTCTAATGAAACTTTCTCAGCAAAGATAACACTATTTTTCGATTTCTCCTCTACAGGGTGATGGATTTCATCCAACACGATATCAAGTGATTTAGCGTAATACTCAATATTATTATAATTCGTAATGATTCGATTAACTGCGGGCAATAAGCGGTACAAACCCAAAACAAACAATGTTATTAAAGGCATTGACTCCACAATTGTATTGTTATTTCGAATTATTAAAAAGAGTACTATTAAAACAACTACAGAAAACCCTAAGGTTTCAAGAATCACTCTTGGAATATGAACTAATGATTCAAATTTAATTTGAGCATTTGTAAAACCTAGATTAGAGGCGCGAAATTTATTTAGAATAATTTCTGGGTTTAGTGATAGCTTTGAAATCTTAAAATTCCCAAAACTAGTATTAATTGAAGAATAGAATTCTTTTTGAAATTTCTCTCTTTCTATTCCTTGAGAATTAATTTTTTTTGAAATGGTTTTCTTAATCATAACAACATTCAAAAATAAAACTAAAAATATTGCTGACGATGCCTCAAAATTTTCATAAAACATTATTGATACAATTAATATTAGAACCAGTAATTCGCTCATTATCAAAAAAATTGACACAAATGTAGTAGTGACACCTTGGGCTTCTGTAACTAATGACTTTGTCAAGGAGGCGTTATTATGGTCAAGAAAGTCAATATATTTTCTATTTAAAAAATTCTTGAAAATTTCTGTTGCAATAATTGCGTACTGACCTCTTGAAATCTTCGCAAGACTTGCATAGTAATAAATATATAACAATCCCTTGAAACAATAGAATAGGATTAAGATAATTCCAAAAGTAACTACGAAATATAAGTGAGATGAAAATCCAAAACCCAAATACATAAAATTTAAATATTCTTGCTCATCAATATAACTGAAATCACTAGCAACACTTATGAATGGCATAATAGCAGCAATTCCAATTACCTCTAGTAATGCAACTACCATAGAAATTACTAATAACTTTGCGATGCTTCTCTTATTTTTTGAAAATAAGTTATAGATTTTCCTGATATGTTCCATTACTTGATTACTGTATCGCTAATTTAATTATAGTTTTCTAAATATTAATTTAATAATAAAATTCTTCACTTAAACCTTTAACAGGAGTACCTCTGCATATAGCATGCTTGGATTTTTTACCTATAATTTGATTCAAATATTTGGGTGAAATGCCAAAACCTGGACGAATACTTCTGACATGCTCTGTTGTAATGACTTCACCTTCTTTTATGTCTTTAACAAAATATAATGATCGACGAAATTTCAAGTTTTCCTTCTCAGCTGGCTTTCTTTCATAACCAAATTTACCTAAAGCTGCCCAAGCAGCTTTAGTATCCAAACATAACTGTTTAAGTTCTGTTGGCTCGAGAGAAAAATCACTATCAGGGCCTTTATCTTTTCTACTTAATGTGAAATGTTTTTCAATAATTGAAGCGCCCATTGCAATAGCTGTAACAGATGCTACAGTCCCCATTGTATGGTCAGATAAGCCTGATAGTACGTTAAAGCGTTTTGATAATTCTGGTATTTGTTTAAGATTAGCCTGATCTATTGGTGCAGGATAACTACTAATACAATGAAGCAAGATTAAATCCTTACAACCTGAATCTCTAGCGGTAGTTACAGCTTCTTCAATTTCCAACTCATTAGCCATTCCAGTAGATATTATCATTGGCTTGCCAGTAGTTGCCACATAGCTAATCAAAGGTAAATCTACTATCTCAAACGAAGCTATTTTATAAGCTGGCGTATTTAAACCTTCCAGCAAATCGACTGCAGATTTATCAAACGGTGAAGAAAAAACTGTAATTCCTCTTTTTCGAGCATAATCAAACATAGTTTGATGCCATTCATAAGGAGTTTCAGCCCACTTATATAAATCATATAAATTATAACCATCCCATAAACCACCCTCAATTTTAAATTCTGGTCTATCACAATCAATCGTCATCGTCTCCGCAGTATAAGTTTGTAACTTAATAGCATCCGCACCACATTGATGGGCTTCATCAATAGTATTGAGTGCTCGATCTAATGAACCATTATGATTTGCCGATAACTCAGCGATTATGTAAGGTGGAAATTCAGGTCCAACTGGGCGATTATTTATTGTAAATGACATAATTTTTTAATTTATTTTTTCTTAACTTTTTTTTAGGCTTAGATCTATCAAGTAATTTGTTCGCTTACAAAAATTAGTGAATACAAAGCTTCAGTTGGCACAACACTGTTATAACTTTAAAGAATATCTATAAAAACTCTCTTCAACTGAACTTTGATTAATTGCAAAACCCATATATTCAAAAATTTTTCTAGAAGCAATGTTATCTTTCTTTACTCTACCAATTACTAGAGCTTTACTATTATATTCTCCAAAAGCATTAATTGAAGTCTCAACCATTTTTTTACTAAGATTTTTTCCCCTGGCAAGAGGATCTAATAAGAAACTTATTTCCCAGTTCGCATCAATTGACTCAAAACGAACATTTCCAATAGGTAGCCCTTTAATTGTTTCTATAATGAAAATTATGCAAAAGGAGTGATTATTTAATCTCTTTTCCAGCCAATTATTATGCTCTTTTGAAGTAATTTTTTTTGGATTTAAAGCATTTTTTCTCGCTAAAGCATCATTAGACCATCTCAAAAGAAGTTTTTCATCATTCTCAGACGCAAGTCGAGCTTTAAGTTTAGTATATGAATTAATTAATAAAAAAGATGCTATTCGCTCAGCACCCTTTCCATCAACTATATTCCAACAACGCATTGACCAATCAACAATAGACTCATAATCAAGCAAATTTTTCAATGAATTTGTAATCATTGGTTTAGTAACACAATCATAATGTCCCAAGTAATTAATAATTCTCTGTCGATGAAGTTCAGCTACTATGGATTTTTGATTCTTGGCTGAAGTTATTACTAAAGATGGAAGGCCTAAACAGCAGCGCTCCCATGAAGTTATACCCCCTGCCCCAATTGCAAAATCTGCATTAAAAATTAATGGAGCTAAGCTTGGAAGCATATCATGCAGAATTATATTCTCATGAATTTGAGTTTGTTTGATGATATTTGACGCACCTAAGTTCATTTGATTGATTACTACGTCAAGTATTATATCTGGCCTTTCAAGATTCAAAAATGCAGAAATCACTAAAGAAGTAAGATTATGATTATCAAATCCTCCAAAAAAAACAAAAATTCGACTAATCTTATTTGATTTTAATTTTACATTTTCATGAAGTTTTTCATATTGAGGTTGCAACAAAGCATAATTTGGCCCCAGTAAGGTAACACAATTAGGTGAAAGAAGCTCATAATATCGATCATCCATTCCTTTAATCAAATTTTGATCAAGCAGTAAATCACAGTCATGTTTACGATCAGCAAGATCATCAATAACCATAATTTTTTTACAATGAGGTCTAACAGTGATTTCCCAATTTACATCCAAGGAATAATGATCAACAATGAGCCAATCTGGATTTTCATGGAGCGCTTGAATGGTTTGATCTGCATCTACTCTCCAATGAGTATCGAGCCAGTCCGCATGATCAAGAACCTCTTCATCCATTTTTATTTCACAACTGGTTGAGGCTTCAGTTGTCAGCGTAGTTACTTTAAAACCCTCGTTATGAATTTTTTTTAGTAAATTCCCTTCATGATTTCTACATATAAATTCACAATCAGCGCCATTTTCTTTTAATTTATGAGCTAGCGTTAAGCAACGCATGACATGACCAGTACCAATTTTAAGTGATGCATCAGCTCGAAAAACAATCTTCAAAGCATTCTCCATTTGTCAATAAATCTACTCTTAAGGTGAAGAAATTTTATTATCAATAATATCTAATTAACATAAAAGTATTGCTTGATATTTATATCTATCATTTCTAATAATATTCTATGATTTTTTCCTAGAATTTGTATATTCATTAAAAGGTTCACGAACAGGGATACCAGCAGCAGCAAGAGCTACTTTTGCTTCCAATGGAGTTTGTTCGGTAAAATGAAAAATGCTTGCAGCTGCAATTGCAGATGCACCTGCCTGAAGTACTGCATCTATCATATGATTATAATTTCCAGCTCCTCCTGATGCAATTACAGGAATATTTACATTTTTAGCAACATTTTCGATCAAATCTAGATCGTATCCCTCCATAGTTCCATCTCGCTCAATTGAGGTAAGTAATATCTCTCCAGCTCCCTTATCTTCAAGTTCACGTGCCCAAGTAACAACTTCATAACCAGTATTGGTTTTACCTGCCTCGCTGAAACAAATCCATTTGCCATCATATTTTCGAACATCAATACTAGCGACAATACATTGTTTACCATGGCGTTTAGCTATCTCACTAATGAGACTGGGGATTTTATATGCTGCAGTATTAACACAAATTTTGTCGGCACCTGCTCGAAGTAACTTTTGCACTTGCTCAATCTTTGTAATCCCTCCACCTACAGTAAAAGGTACAAAGGAGTCCTGTCCGAATTCATCAATTGACTCAAAATCTGGATCGCTATCTGATAGATGTGCAAGAATATCAACAAGAATCAATTCATCGACGTCTCGTTGATTATAAACTCGTATAGCAGGCAAGACAGGTCCAACACGTCTCCAACTGTCAAATGACTTTCCTTTTACCAAACCGAACTGCTTCCATAATAATGTTGGAATAATTCTTACTTTTAACATTGACAACTATAAATAAAGTTTTTCAAAAGGCGAAACCCAGCACGTGAACTTTTTTCTGGATGAAACTGAGTACCCCATACATGATTAAAGTTTACTGCAGCAGTTATTTCGATCCCATAATCAAAAGTTGCTATCAAAGATTCTTTCAAATCTAATTCAAAGGCATAGCTATGGACAAAGTAGAAATCAGTATGATCTGGAATAGTATCGAATAGTAAAGGAGCTCCCAAAACTTTTATAGAATTCCAACCAACATGAGGAATACGCAGTTCACAACCCAAACTTTTTAAGCTAACAATTCTTCCAGAGACAAGACCAAGGCCTTTAGTTGGTTCTTGCAAGCTGGCTCCTTCTTCACCGAAATCAGCAAGAAGCTGCATCCCAAGACAAATTCCTAAAATTGGCTTACTTTGAGCAAGTACTTCATGACGAATCGCTTCAGTCCAGCCACCACTATCTAGGATGCGCATACATTCAGTAAATCCTCCCACACCTGGCAATATTAATGCATCTGCAAGATGGACATCTTCTGATTTATCAATTAATATAGCTTCGACTTCTAACTCTTCTAAAGACCTCGACACTGAGCCAAGATTACCAACACCATAGTCCAAGATGCCGACCCTCATAAAGAGTCACACATTATCATAGTTAATCTTTGTGAGATTACCATTAGAATCCTTTATTAACTGACCATTAGAATCTCTCTGAAAAATTTTCTTATTAGTAAACTTATCACAAATTTTAATAAATTCATCTACAGTGATATTTAATGGTTGTAGAGTCTCTTTTAATGGCTTACCAAGGTACTCCCATGGAAATCTGCCATCTAACCTTTTAACGATGGACATACCAATCGCTCTATCAAGCCGACCTCTTCGAATATGTAAACACGCATGATCAGTAGCCCTACCGAAACCAAACTTTAGAAATTTGAAGTACTCATGAATAGCTACTTGATGATTATCCAGATTTTCATAATTAACCATTGAGCCAAGAGTTGGATGTGAAGGTACTTCAAAATTATAAGCTTGGGCAATAAGTGAGTTTGATAAGCCATCCCATGAAAGATAATGGCCGAGAAAAAGACCGGTAACTCCTACTTCATGCAGCTCTTTATCGCTTGGATAAAAATAAGGTATTAAATCTTTATGAGTAAGCTCCTCATATCCTAATAAATCGCTCACTCTTAAGCCAAGCAACCCACCAAATTCTTCCAACCAAGCCTGATTAAGAATGTTATTTTCTTCAGCAGCGGCAGGGCCTCCATATTCATTCTGAGAATTTTCTCCCCAAATAATTAGTGGAATTTTAAACTGAACAGCAACTCTAACTGGAATAGTAAAGATTCCTACATGCTCTGGCCAAGAAATATCTCCGACTTGTTTTAAACCAATTCTATTTAACTTAGCTCTCACAACTGGATTAGGAGACATCTCGATATAATCAACCCCAAGATTTTTTATATTTTCAATATTTCTTCGACCTATATCAGTTACATCACAAGTTGTTGCAGTAACACATAAAGGATTCATTCCTAGTTCAAGCATTTGTATTACTTGGTAAGTGCTATCTTTTCCTCCACTAACAGGAATAATGCAATCCCAGTTCTTTCCATCTTTATTTTTGTATTTGTCTAGTATTTGAATAAGATCATTTTTCCTTTCTTCCCAATTTACTTCCTTACGAGCCATGTAACTTAGACAAGCATTACAAACTCCATTGTGATCTATATGGAGATCTGGCTTTGTAGACGGCATTAGACAGTTAGTACAATAAATAAGCATAATTCTGTAACATTATTCAATAAAAAAGATAATTTAGCCTCACATTTTAGGAAACTTTAATAAATACATTTTACTAACTTTCATATTTGTTATCAACTAAACCCATCACTGAAAATTTTAGCTCTGCCTCTTCCCAATCTTCCATTGTATCAATATCTTGAACAATACTTCTTGGAAGAACGACTGGAACAGAATCAGAAGAAAATATTGGTTTATGCGCAAGCCAAGCATCGGCTTTCCCCCAATAAAATTGACCTGCGTCATGCCAAGCATCTTCCAAATCTTGGGAGCGAGCTTCAAAAGCACTTGGATTAAACATTTGAATACGTTTATTTTCTGAAATACGAATGGCACGCTGAATAGGAAAAGCATAGCTGGTTACAGAAAAAGCATAATCTGCATCTGAGTCATTGAGAATATTTAAACCTCGTTTTAAATCTTGTATCTGAATAAATGGTGCGGTGGGATATATACAGCAGATTGAAGTTGCCTTAATGCCTGTAGAATTTAGCCATTGAATTGCGTGAGCAATTACAGGTATTGTTTCCGCATAATCATCTGATAATTCAGTAGGACGAATAAATGGCACTTCAGCTCCATACTCAATAGCTATTTTAGAGATCTCCGAATCGTCAGTTGATACAATAATACGATCAAAGCATTTACTTTTTATTGCTGCAATGATAGGCCATGCAATTATTGGTTTTTCACAAAAACTACGAATATTTTTACCTGGAATACGTTTACTCCCTCCACGGGCTGGAATTACAGCGACCTTCATCGATTTAATCCAATTTTTAATACATCAATAACTTTATCCTGATCAGATTCACTAAGTGAAGGATACATTGGCAAACTTATTGTCTCTTTATAATACTTCTCTGCTTTTGGACAGTAGCCAATTTCAAAACCTAGCCCTTCAAAATATGGCTGACGATAAACAGGTATATAATGAAGATTAACTGCAATGCCACAGCTTCTAAGATAACCGTAAATTTGTTGTTGATTTTTTCCAGAATCGCCTTCTCGAATGAGAATAGGATATAAATGAAAACTAGAAAAAGCATCCGAAATTTGATGTTGAGTAATAACTGTAAGCTCAGAGAAAAATGAATCATAAACATTTGCAATCTCGTGTCGACGAGCAACAAACTGCTTTAAGCGGTCTAGTTGGCTTATTCCTAAAGCTGCTTGAATATCAGTCATACGATAATTAAAACCAAGAGTTATCTGCTGATAGTTCCAGATTTCATCATTGGGTCTTGGTAGCATAAATTTATCATCATTAGTAATTCCATGTGTTCGGTATTGCTGCATACTTTTAGCTAAGTGCATATCATTAGTTAATGAGACGCCTCCTTCACCAGTTGTAATAATTTTTACCGGATGGAAACTAAAAACAGTTATATGACTATATTTACAACTACCTATAAGCTCATCTAAATAAGCCCCACCAACAGCATGAGATGCGTCTTCAATAATACTAAACCCATACTTTTTACTAAGTAAATTAATAGCGGCCATATTACAACTTTGACCAGCAAAGTGAACTGGAATTACAACTTTAGGAAGCTGATTATGGAGCTCTGCCCACTCAAGTTTTTCCTCAAGACTCTCAACACTCATATTGAATGTATTAGGGTCAATGTCTACAAAATCAACTTTAGCTCCACAATACAATGCAGCATTAGCACTTGCTACAAATGTATTTGGACTTGTCCAGACTATATCACCAGAACCAACCCCTAAAGCTAGGCATGAAATATGGAGTGCACTTGTTGCACTATTAACTGCAACTGCATATTCTGCACCAGTGAAGTTCATAAGGGATTCTTCAAATCTAGGGACCATTGGCCCCTGTGTCAACCAATCAGATCTAAGAACTTCATCTACAGCCTCAAGGTCTGCCGAATTTATATCTTGACGACCATAAGGAATCATAATTCTAAATTCTTCCTATCGAAGAACTATTATCAGTAATCCAAGACTTTAATTCGTCTTTAGACATCCATTCTTTATTTGTATCACTTGCATATATAAAGCCCTCTGGAACTCTGACGCCATCTTTTATTCGCTTGGAATCATTTCCCCAATCATTAATCTGCGGAAGTATCTTGAAATATTTAGAATATTCATAGGTGAAATATGAATCCTCAATTCCAATCATTTGCTCATGAAGTTTTTCACCTGGTCGAATTCCAACAATTTCTTGTCTAGCTTTTGGCGCAATTACGTCAGCTAAATCGGTAACCTTCATGGAAGGAATTTTTTTCACATAAACCTCTCCTCCAAGCATATCTTCAAATGCATGCCAAACTGTTTCAACACCTTGCTGCAAAGAAATCATAAAACGTGTCATTCTAGGGTCTGTAATAGTAAGCACTCCAGAGCTTCGAGTTGACATAAAAAAAGGTATTACGGAACCCCTCGAGCCCATTACATTCCCATATCTTACCACTGCCATCTGAGTTAGATGGCCTCCAGCATAAGAACTATTACTGGCAACAAATAGCTTATCAGATGCTAACTTGGTTGCACCATATAAATTGACCGGGCTACTTGCTTTATCTGTTGACAAAGCAACGACTTTCTTTACTTTTTGATCAATACAGGCATCAATCAAGTTCATTGCTCCATTAATATTTGTTTTAATACATTCAAATGGGTTATATTCTGCTGTAGGAACAATTTTTGTCGCAGCAGCATGCACCACAAAATCTACCCCTTGTAAAGCTCGGTAGAGACGGTCTTTATCCCTAACATCCCCAATAAAGAAGCGAACCCTTTCATCATTTGTGAAAAGCTTAGCCATCTCCCATTGCTTCATCTCATCACGAGAAAGCACAATTATTTTCCTAGGATTATATTTAGCTAAAGTTAAAGGTATAAAAGCATGTCCAAAAGACCCTGTGCCTCCAGTTATTAATATAGTTGAATTATTTAACATTATTACTTTTTTAAAATGAAAGAAGTATTATTTTAAGCATCAAGTCCCATTATTGCAGAACGACCCATTGCCAAAACAGCTTCTTGAGAACTACCTCCAATATGAGGGGTTACAAGAAAATTAGGCAAACTTAAAAGCTCACGATCTTGGGGTGGTTCCTGACCAAATACATCAAATGCAGCAGCAGATAAATGGCCTCTGGTTAACATAGATTTAAGCTCTACTTCGTCAACTAAACCCCCTCGAGAGTAATTAATTAAAACTGAAAAGCGTTTCATTAAATTCATCCGTTCCTTATTCAATATATTTTTTGTTGATTTATCTAAAGGAAGATGCAAAGATACAACATCAGATTTTTTCAGTAAAGTGGAAATATCTACAGGTTTAACTTTAAATTCTTTATAAAAATCAGGAAAGTCAAGGATATCATAAACCAATATATTTGAACCAAAAGATGAAAGCAATCTAATCAAGTCTTTCCCAATAAACCCACATCCAATAATCCCTATAGTTGCGCTTGATAATTCTCTGCCAATAAATTGCTTCCAATTTCCATTTAAAACATCTCGGTTGGCATGTGGCACATGTCTAAGCATAGAAATTGCGCTTGATACAACTAATTCAGAAACTGAGCGACGATTAACACCTCCAGTCCAGCCGAATTTAACGTTATGTTTCTCAAGAGCTGCCTTATCAATCATATCAGTTCCAACCCCATACTTGCTAATCACTTTCAGCTTTGGCAATGATGAAATGACTTTGCTATCAATTACCTCTAGAGCAGTAATAGCTTTAGTTGCGCCATCAAGAAATTTTATTAAAGCGTTCCCATTTAATTTCAAGCCATCGTCATTAAACTTGACACAAGAGTATTTATTTAGCAGCTCTTGACGCAATAATTCATGCCTAGAAAATGATCTTGAAGTTACAGCAATTTTGTCATCAGGGCTCATTTTACCATCTCATGTTTTAAAAAATATTCACATTTCCTTGCAAACCATGCATCATTTTTGTAGCTACCTTTAAATACTTTGTTATCTTTATCAACAAAAATTAAAGTCACATTATTAGATCCAATATTTTTCTTATCTTTAGAAATTGATGAAATAAATAAATCTATTGGAATTGAATAGTCTGCATAACTAGAGTAATTTTTTTGAAGTGTGGAGCGCATATCCTTGTAATTTTTTTCAGATGTGATATCCATACTCATTGATATAAAGTTAGCCATATCCATTCCAATAGTTACAGCAATACCATGCGGTATACCAAAATTAGTTGCTGACTCTATAGCATGCCCAAAACTATGTCCATAATTAAATATATTACGAATTCCTCTATCAAATTCATCTATTTCTATGTATTTCTTTTTGATTTCCAAAGAACGCCTAATAAATTCAATCATTTGGGATTTGCTTTGAAGAATATTTTCATAATCTTTTGAGATCAAATTAAAAGACTCTTTTCCATCAATAATATGCACCTTAATCATTTCTCCAATTCCTGAAAGAATCTCTCTATGATCAAGAGTATTTAGAAATAATGAGCTTATATGAACTTCCCTTGGCGGTGTAAAAGTACCAAGAATATTTTTAGCTTTTCCAGAATTTATAGAGCTTTTTGATCCAATACATGAATCAGCTTGAGAAAGAAGAGTGGTTGGATAAAAACGCCAGTTAACTCCTCGAAGCATTGTGGCTGATAAAAAACAAGTAATATCTTGAATTATTCCCCCACCAATAGCAATTAATTCCTGATCCCTTCTCAGTCCTTTACTGACAAGATAATCAACATATTTTGGAAATTTATCTAATGATTTATTTGTTTCTTTTGCCTCAATAAGTAAAACAGAACTATAAGATAAAATATTTGGAATCTTACTTTTATAAAGTTTAGCTACTTTTTTATCAATAATAAAATGAACATCTTTAAGAATGCTTTGCTCAAGCTCTTCCAAAGCATTTTCGTTAAAATATACTTGGTAATCTCCAATATGGGATTTTATAGTTAAATTACTAAACACGAGTAAACCCACCATCTATTGCGATATTCTGTCCAGTAATATATGTGTTCTCTTTGCTAGACAACCAAACAACAAACTTAGCTATCTCTTCAACAGAACCCATTCTTCCAACTGGAACTTGAGAAAGTAATTTATTAATCCCGTTTTCTCCAAGAACAGATCTAGTTAACTCGGTATCTATAAAACCTGGAGAAACGCAATTTGCCAAAATTCCATATTGTGAAACTTCAGCAGATAAGGCAGAAGTCATACCATCCAAAGCAAACTTGCTAGTACTGTACGAAGCCCTATATTCTTTACTTATCTTTCCCCATATTGAGCAAATATTTACAATCCTACCCCATGCCTTTTCTTTCATCTTAGGAATGACTGCTTGACACAACAAAAAAGGTGCGTATTGATTAATTTGTTGAACTTTATCGAAGTCTTCTAAAGGAATTTCATCAAAAGCCATTATTTTGTTTATTCCTGCATTATTAATTAATATATCTGGCTCGACTTCTCTTAACATTGCAACAAATTCCAACGTTGCTTTTCTGTCTGAGAAATCAACACCGAAATATCGGAAATTATTTTTTGGAGAGAAATTTGACTGAGTGCCTGTAATTAAGACTTCGGCACCTTTATTTTGTAATTCAAGTGCAATTGCTTGACCTATGCCTCTTGTACCACCTGTAACTATAGCTAGCTTACCGCTTAACAAAATTAACTCCTTATAATATTACTCTTGATAAATATGCTCCTATTAGATGATCTAAAATCATATGAGCATCTTCAGCAGGGCCATACTCTTTAGGATTAGTTGGAACATGAATAGAATACTTAGAAGAATTCTTTAGTTTTCCACCATCAAAAGCTGTAATTCCTATTGTAATTGCATCATTTTCATTAGCATAGTTAATTGCATTCAATACACTGGGGGAGTTTCCTGACGCCGATATTGCAACCACTAAGTCACCAGGAGATAAAATCACTTGCAACTGTTGAGTAAAAATTTCATCAAAACCATCATCATTTGCTATTGCCGTAATAACTGCATTGTTATCAGTAATGCTAATTGCCCTGAAAGGCTTGGTTTTAGATCGTGTGCCAATAGAAATATCATTAGCAAAGTGACTAGCCGTTGCTGCACTCCCACCGTTACCCATAAATATTATTTTATTTCCTGTTTCTCTGGCTTGTAATAATAAATTCGAAAAATGCTGAATTTCCTCAGGATTAATTGATAATAATACTTTATTCAAGTACTCAAAATACTTAACAGAAAACTCTGCTGCACCCTGTGTTTTTTTAAAAATACTATCTACTTCATTCATATATTCTTCAATTTTTTAAATATTGTATTTATTTTTCCATGTTTCATCAGAAGCATATATCTTATATACTAGCTCCATGGTTTTTAATGCATCTAAGGATGACCCACTTGAAACAACTTTATCTTCCTTAATGTACTTTACAAACTCTATAACCTCATTATCCCATGAGGGATCAATTTTATATGAAGTTGTTTGATCTCTTGGATCTCCATTATCGTCATCAGGATTCGCATAAGTAACTGTCATTGTTTCTGAACCATAACTTTTGGATCCAGACAAAATACCATTGAGTGAAATTCCCCCTTTTTCAGTTGTAATTTCCAGCCTGAATGTATGTTTCCATGAGGTAGCGGAGGAATGTAACATAGCCACTACTCCCAGATCCGTCTGCATTAATGCATAAGCATTATCTTCAACATCAAAATTCCAAAAATTATTAGAAATCACACTATAAACGGTTATAAAATCACCGCCGAATAAGCGAAGTAAGTCTATCATATGAATTCCCTGATCTAGGAGAACTCCTCCTCCTGATCTAGCTCTTTGAGTTCTCCAATCATCTTGATTAAAAGTAATTAATTTAGCTTTTCCATAGACAGCTCGCAAATTAATTACTTTACCTAATTCACCAGAATTGATAATATCTAAAGCATCCAAAACAGAGTCATGATAGCGATGGTTAAAGCCATACATTAGCTTCAAATCAGGATGCTTAGCCTCTACTTTACGAACCTTTACAATATCTTCCACAGTTTTTCCTGGAGGCTTTTCACAAAAAACATGCAAATTATTTTCTAAAGCAGAAATTGTTGCTTCAGGCAAAATATCATTAGTCATACATACAAATAATATATCTAAATTTTCATTCTTTATTAGTTGTTTATATTCAGAATAAAACTTAACTCCATCGTCCATAGTTCCACTAGACTTGAACATCTTATCACACACAGCAACGACTTTTAGATTTGGGTTTGAGTCTATGCAAAGTCTCCTTTTCTTGCCAACTACACCATAGCCTGCAATACCGACATTTAAAATATTTATCATTGATTCTTTACTTATATTTCATGAATAAAATATCATTTTGCATTATTTTTTCAACTCTTGATAACTCATCAGGAGTATCCACTCCTATAGTAACTGCATCTGTTTCTAGCATCTTAATATCTTCACCATTTTCTAGAACACGAAGCATATCTATCGATTCTATTTTCTCTAATGGTGATTGAGGCATTTTATAAAATTTCAACAAATAATCTTTAGTAAATGAAATAATTCCAAGCTGCTTAAACTTAATTATATTTCCATTCCATTTACTTTTAGATGGAATAGGCTCTCTTGAAAAATACAATGCATTATGATTCTTATCACATACTACTTTAACTTCATTAGAATCTATAAACTCTTCATGAGTTTGGAGCTTAGACATAAGGTTAACTACCTTTATATTATCATCTAAAAAATATGGCAGCATTCGATTAAACATTCTAGGATCTAATAATGGCTCATCCCCTTGAATCATAATAATTACATCTATCTTCTGTACAGTATTCTTCTCAATTATTTGAACCGCCTCCGCAGTTCTGTCAGTTGCTCGCTCATGACTATTTGAGGTCATTACAACATTACCACCAATTGATTCTATATATTGAAAAATTTCCTCGTCACAAGTCGCAACATAGGTTGATGAGACTCCTTCTATCAATTGTGCACGCTTATATACGTGTTCTACCATAGGCATTCCACATATTTTTTTCATTGGCTTCCCTGGAAAACGCGTAGCCCCCATTCTGGCCGGAATTATTGTAATTATATTAATATTAATTAGTCAATTATTTTAAAGAAGATAAGGCATTTCTTGATGCTGAGTCAAGAATTCTTGTGTCCAAACTATATGCAATAAATTTATAGCCTTCATTTATTCTTTTGTGGAGCTCCTCTTTATTTGGCTCAACAACATGAATACCTCCGCATATACTATGCTCTTTAGCTTTATTTTTAATTTTTTCAATCACTTTTATAAACTCTGAATGCTTAAAATCTCCTGGTATATTCATTGAACTCGATAAATCATAAGGCCCTATAATGTATCCACTAACACCATTTGCACTAAATATTTCATCTAAATTATCTACTGCCGCTATATGCTCTATTTGCACAATGATAATTGAATCTTCTTCTAGCCATTTTAAGTATTTATTGAACGCATTCCCCCAACGCTGAGCTCTTGCTAAACCAACTCCTCTAGTTCCAATTGGTGGATATTTAACTGAATTAACCGCCTTCTGAACATCTAATAACGTCTTCACCATAGGAACAATTACCCCATGAGATCCTGCATCCATTACTCTTTTAATTTGATCGGGGTCATTTGAGGTTAGTCTTACTAACGGAGTTGCACCCGACAGCTCAATTACTCTAATAAGGTTTTCAGCTTCAGATAAAGTTATCACACTATGCTCTAAGTCTACTACAACCCAATCAAAACCAGCATTTGAAAATATTTCTGCAATTGAAGGGTGGTTAATAGTTATCCATGCTCCAATAGTGAGGATATTACTCTTTAATTTTTTTGCAAGATTTTTCATACTTTTTTTCCGAATGCTTTTTCTCTCTGAGCAATCTTGAAATCACTCTGCACCATCTCTTCAACCATTTCATTAAAAGAAATCTTTGGTGACCATTTTAATTCATTTTTAGCTTTAGAAAAATCACCTAATAAAGAATCAACTTCTGTAGGCCTAAAATATTTTTCATCTACTCGAATAATTATTTTTTTATTACCTTTGCTATCTTTCAAAAATCCAATAGTATTTAGACCATCACCCTGCCAAAATATTTTCATATTTAAAGCTTTGGAAGAAATGTCAATAAATTCTTTAACTGAATGTTGCTCTCCAGTTGCAATAACATAATCGACTGGTTTCTTTTGTTGAAGCATCAACCATTGCATTTCAACATAATCTCTAGCATGTCCCCAATCTCTTTTCGCATCAAGATTTCCTAAAAACAAACATTCTTGAGTTCCAAGTTTAATTCTGGCTAAAGCTCTTGTAATCTTTCTTGTAACAAAAGTTTCTCCTCTGGTTGGTGACTCATGGTTGAATAGAATTCCATTACAGGCAAATATTCCATATGCTTCTCTATAGTTTATTGTGATCCAATAAGCATACAACTTTGCAACAGCATAGGGGCTGCGAGGATAAAATGGGGTTGATTCTTTTTGAGGGTGTTCTTGAACCTTTCCATAAAGCTCAGATGTTGAAGCTTGGTAGAAGCGCGTTTTTTTTTCTAAACCAGAAATACGAATTGCATCAAGAATCCTCAGTGCACCTAAACCCACCGTATCTGCAGTATATTCAGGACTTTCAAATGAAACTGCTACATGGGATTGAGCTCCTAAATTATAAATTTCATCAGGCATTATTTGTTGAATAACTCTTATCATACTCATCGAGTCTGAAAGATCTCCATAATGAAGAAAGAAGTTTTGATGCTGAACATGAGGATCTTGATATAAGTGATCAATTCTTTCGGTATTAATTAAGGAAGAACGACGTTTAATTCCATGGACCTCATAGCCCTTTCTTAAAAGAAATTCAGCTAAATAAGCCCCATCTTGGCCAGTAATACCAGTTATAAGTGCTTTTTTCATAATTTACCTCGTATAGTTAATATAATTCTAACTTCTGAGATTATTTTGGCTTAAAAACCATTCATAAGTTGCCCTTAGTCCTTGCTCTAAAGAAATAGAAGCTCTCCAACCCAGACTATGTATTTTTGAAATATCAAGTAATTTTCTTGGTGTGCCGTCTGGCATCGAATTATTATAATCTATATATCCTTTGTAACTGGTAACACTCTTTATCATTTCAGCTAATTGAGTTATAGATACTTCTTTTCCAGAGCCAACATTGACGTGAGAAAGCATTGGGTCAGTTTGACTTATAAAGACAGAATTTTTTAAATTCATAACATGAATTGATGCATCTGCCATATCATCAACATGCAAGAACTCTCTCAATGGTTTTCCGCTGCCCCAAATTTCTACTGATGGAAATTTATTAATTTTTGCTTCATGAAATTTTCTAATTAAGGCAGGAATAACATGACTTTCTTCTAGGTTAAAATTATCATTTGGCCCGTAAAGGTTTGTTGGCATTGCACTTCGATATTCCACACCATATTGTCTATTGTATGACTCACATAGTTTTATACCTGCTATTTTAGCAATTGCATAAGGCTCATTTGTCTCCTCAAGTTTGCCCGTTAAAAGTTGAGACTCTTTCATTGGCTGTTTGGCAGCTTTTGGATAAATACAGCTAGAACCCAAAAATAAAAGTCTCCTCACGCCATTTTGATAAGCAGCATGGATAATATTTGACTGTATCATAAGATTTTGATAAATAAAGTCAGCTGGAAAAATATTATTTGCATTTATTCCGCCCACTTTAGCTGCAGCAATATATATTTGATTGGGCCTTTCTTTTTTGATAAAACTATTCACCTGACTTTGATTACTTAAATCAAGCTCTTTATGCGTTCGTGTAACTATGACACAGCCTTTAGTTGACAATTTTCGAACAATTGCAGAACCAACCATCCCATTATGTCCAGCTACAAATATTTTTTCAGCCATACTTTAATTTAAAAAATTTAAGATTTAACCCAACAAAATACATATTAAAATTTAATTCTACTTATAATAGAAAATTTTTAAAAGAGCCTATATTAAAATTAACTCTTTAATTTATTATTGATATACCAATCAACTGTTTCCCTAATGCCATCTTTTACATATTTAATGGGCTCATAATTTAAAAGATTTTTTGCTTTAGTGATGTCAGCCTGAGAATGCCTTACATCACCAGAACGAAAATCTTGATAAATTGGTTTTTTTTCTTTTAATCCAACCTTTCGAATTTTTAACTCTTTTTTTATTAAATGATAAAGTTCATTTAAAGAAGTTCTGTCATTGAGAGCAACGTTATAGACTTGGTTTATTGCCGCTTCGCTTTCAGTCATTGCTGCTAGAATATTCATCTGTAAAGTATTTTCAATATAGCAAAAATCTCTGCTAGTTTCTCCATCGCCATTAATAAAAACCTGCTCATCATTATTTATTGCTGAAATCCATTTTGGAATAACTGCTGCATATGATCCATCTGGGTCTTGGCGCTTTCCAAAAATATTAAAATAACGCAGCCCTATTGTGTTAAAGCCATAAGTTCGAGCAAAGACACTGGCATATAGCTCATTCACAAATTTAGTAACTGCATAAGGACTTAATGGACTGCCAATTTTATTCTCTACCTTAGGAAGACTTGAAAGGTCTCCATATGTTGAACTGGATGCAGCATAAACAAAACGTTTTACATTTGCCTCTTTAGAGGAAATTAACATATTTAGGAATCCTTCAATATTAGTTTTATTAGTTTTTATTGGGTTGTTAATTGACCTAGGAACTGACCCCAAAGCTGCTTGATGTAAAACATAATCAACTCCATTGCAAGCCTTTTGACAAGTATTTAAGTCACAAATATCACCCTCAATAAAGATAAAGTCATCTGATTTATCCTTTCCTGAGGCAGTACTGGCATCAGTAACAGCCAGCTCTAAATTATGCTTATAGCCTGTTTCAAAGTTGTCAAGCCCAATGACTTTTTGATTAAGTATCAAGAGTTTTTCAACCAAATTTGATCCAATAAATCCTGCAGAACCAGTTACAAGCCACTTGTAATGGTTGTTTTCTAAATGTTCTTGTAAAGTTTTATAGTAGCTCATTAATATTAATAAACTTTAGAGTCTTCCATCCACTTCAATAAATTGAAAAACATACTTTAAATCATAGACTATATGATTTTTCTTGCCATATTTTTTGATTTCATCAATACCAAGGTCCTTAAACTGCGAATGAGCTACAGCTATTATAATGGCATCATAATTTCCAATCAAAGGTTTGGCAATTAACGATAAACCATATTCTTTTTTAGCTTCTTGAAAATCAACCCATGGGTCATAAACGTCCACATTGCAATCAAATCCATTTAGTTCAGAAATAAGATTAACAACCTTGGTGTTGCGTATATCCGGACAATTTTCTTTAAATGTAAGCCCTAATATAAGAATGTTTGCTCCGGTAACTGCGATATCTCGTGAAAACATCAAGTTTGTAACTTGTTTTGCTACATAATTGCCCATACTATCATTAATTTTTCTACCGGCAAGAATCATATCCGGATGATATCCAACTTGAATTGACTTGTGAGTAAGATAATATGGGTCTATACCGATGCAATGACCGCCTACCAAGCCTGGTCTAAATGGCAGAAAATTCCATTTAGTGCCTGCAGCTAATAAAACTTCCTCAGTATCAATTTTAAGTCTGTTGAAAATTATTGCAAGCTCATTTATTAAAGCAATATTGACATCTCTTTGAGTATTTTCAATAACTTTTGCAGCCTCGGCAACTTTAATGCTGCTAGCTTTATGGGTTCCCTCAGTAATAATCAGCTTATATAAATTATCTACCTCATCGGCAATCTCTGGAGTAGATCCGGATGTTATTTTTTTTATATTTTCTAACCTATGTTCTTTATCGCCCGGATTGATTCGTTCTGGGCTATACCCACAATAAAAATCTTGATTAAATTTTAAACCAGAATTCATTTCAAGAATTGGCATACAAACTTCTTCAGTTGCTCCAGGATATACAGTAGATTCATATATAACAATATCGCCAGAATTTAATAGCTTGCCAACTATCGCACTGGAATTCTTAAGAGGGCCTAAGTCTGGTTGTTTATTATTATCAATTGGGGTTGGGACTGTAATAATATAAACATTACAATTTCGAATTCTCTGAGTTTCAGAAGTAAAACTAAGAATTGTAGAATGCTTAAACTCTTCGGGTATAACTTCTAAAGTATGGTCAAAACCACTTTTTAGTTCTTCTATTCGAGTGTCGTTAATATCAAAACCAATAGTCTTAACTTTCTTACCAAATGCAATAGCTAATGGCAAGCCTACATATCCGAGACCAATAATTGCAATTCTATACATAATCCAAATTAATATTTACCATAGTCATTATTTATTGCTTTAATGTTAAAAATATAAGTAATATTAATAGATTATGAGACTATAAGTGCTTGATATCGTTTCTTAGCGTCTTAATTTCTTTTTTAAGTATTTCATACTCTTCTATCTTAATTTTTAAAAATTCAAACGTAAGCTTAGCTTTCTCCTCAATTCCTTTCGGAGTTAGTAGATACACATATTCAGCTTTGTTTGGATTATGACTAAAATTGGATAGCTTTACCCAGCCCTTCTCAACCAACTTTTTCATACAATAATTTACTTTACCTAAACTAACTCCCATCTCTTTAGAGAGTTCTCTTTGAGTATATTCAGGCTTCAACTGAAGTTTACGAAGTAAATCAAGATGTATATCTTTTTTATTCAAAAGTATATTAGAAAAAATTAAAAAAACTAAATTTTAGGCAAGCTACCGCAGGACAATACAAGAAAAAATTGCATATCCAGAGCAATAAAAATTGTATTCTAACACTAATATTTTTAATGTTCAACCAATGAACATACTTTATTTATTCTTTTCAAATAAGATTAATTCCTTTTGTATGCTCTATAATAAAAAAAAATAATGAATTATGATGAACATAAATACAAATTTTAACAACAAAACAATATTAATTACTGGTGGAGCTGGTTTTATTGGAAGCAATCTTGCCTTTTACTTTCAAAATCATTTTCCAAGTTCAAAAATAATAATATTTGATTGTTTTAGAAGTGCTGAAACATTTCCAAATGGCAATTTGAAAAGCTTTGGACATTACAAAAATCTTATTGGATTTAAGGGTGATATTCTATGTGGTAATATCAATAGCAAAGATGATTTAGCACTGTTAAGTGATTTCAATTTTGATTATATTTTTCATCAGGCTGCAATTTCTGATACTCGCGTTTATGATCAAGAAGTTATAATTCAAACAAATGTAAATTCATTCTATGACATACTCAATATAGCAAGAAAAGATAATGCTGCTCTAATTTATGCAAGTTCGGCAGCAACATATGGCAATGCCCCTTCGCCTCAAACAGTTGGCAGGGAGAACCCTGAAAACCCATACGGTTTTAGTAAGTACGCTATGGATCAAATCGCTATTGAATACTCTAATGAAAATCCAGATTTAATAATTGTTGGGCTAAGGTACTTCAATGTCTATGGTCCTAGGGAATATTACAAAGCAAATACTTCATCGATGGTAATTCAGCTTGGTCATCAAATCTTAGATGGTAAAACTCCACGTTTATTTGAAAAATCAGATCAAATTTTTCGAGATTTTATTTATATTGATGATGTCTTGCAAGCTATCATAAAAGCTTGTAATCCTAAAATGAGTGGAACTTATAATGTAGGCACTGGCTTACCACGAAGCTTTCAAGATATTGCTGATATTCTCCAAAAAGAGTTACAAACTAATTTAGGGACAGAATATTTTCAAAACCCTTATGATGGTTATCAAATGCATACCGAAGCAAATATTACTAAAACAATAGAATGCTTAGATTTTGAGCCCAAAATTTCATTAGAAAAGGGGATTAGCTCCTACGTATCTGAAATAATTCGTTTACATGGTTCTGAGATTTTATGATTAACCTTCAAAATAAATCACCTAAATTATTAGTTATTGGTGACTTGATAATTGATCAATATCTTTGGGGGTCATGTGAACGGATTTCACCAGAAGCACCCGTTCAAGTAATTGATGTTAACCATGACAGCACTGTTTTGGGTGGTGCAGGAAATGTAGTCAATAATCTTAAGAAGCTTGGAGCTAAAGTTGACGTTATTAGTGTTGTTGGAAATTGTAAAATCTCTTCTGAACTAAAGGCCCTTCTTAAAGATATTAATATTGATACTAAATACTTAGTAAAACAAAAAAATCGTGTATGCTCAAAAAAAACTAGAATTATTGCTTCTCATCAACAGGTAGTTCGCTTTGATAGAGAAAGTTCAAATGATATTGATTCAAAGTCGCAAAACCTTATTCTAGAAACTTTTAGAAATATAGTCAAAAACTATGATGTAATTCTACTTTCTGATTACGGCAAAGGTGTACTTACTAATCACTTAACCAAATCTTTAATTAACATTGCAAATCAGAACAATAAAAAAGTATTGATTGACCCTAAGGGCCATGACTATTTAAAATATAAGGGCGCATACCTACTAACTCCAAATAAAAAAGAAGCTAGTGAAGCCACAAATATTAATATCACTAATGATGCCTCTCTATCCGATGCAATTATAAAACTAAAGTCAATATGTGACTTGGATATTTCCCTAATAACACTCAGCGAAAATGGGTTGGCAGTTTATGATGACAAGCTTCAAATATTTCCTACAATTGCAAAAGAAGTATTTGATGTTACTGGTGCAGGTGATACAGTTCTTGCTTCTATCGGCTTTGCAACAGCTTGTGGACTTCAGATTAATGATGTAATTGAGTTTTCAAACTTAGCTGCTGGTGTGGTTGTTGGAAAAATCGGCAGTGCTACTGCATCAATAAATGAAATTATTGAATACGAATCAAGCATTAACAAATCAACAAGTGATAAACATATCAAATCAGTTCAAGAACTCGCCCCCTTAGTTCAAGAATTAAAAACAAGAAATAAAAAAATTGTTTTTACTAATGGTTGTTTTGATTTACTTCATGTTGGACATATTAGCTACTTAGAAACTGCAAAAAGCTTTGGAGATATTCTTATACTTGGACTTAACTCAGATCGATCAGTCACCAAACTAAAGGGCAATAAAAGACCTATAAATAAACAAGATGACAGAGCATATATTCTTGCTGCCATTGAAGTAGTTGATTATGTTGTAATCTTTGATGAAGATACTCCTTATGAATTAATTAAAACAGTTAAACCAAATACTTTAGTAAAGGGTGGGGATTACAAAGGAAAAGAAGTTGTTGGTCAAGATATTGCTGATGAATTAAAGTTGGTCGAATTTATTAATGGAAAAAGTTCTACTAAAATTATAGAGAAAATCAAACAAAGTAGATAATATGCAAACAATCATAAAACAAGAATTTAGTGAACATACTAAAGTAAGTATAGAGACTATAAAATCTATTTCCAAGAAAGTTGAAGAGGCTGCAACACTTTGTATTGAATCACTAAATCAAGGAAATAAAATTCTTTTATTTGGTAATGGAGGAAGTGCTGCGGATGCTCAACATATTGCTGCAGAGTTAGTAGGAAGATATATAACAGAACGCAAAGGTTTGCCTGCAATTGCCCTAACCACTGATTCCTCAGTAGTTACCTCAATATCAAATGATTATGGCTATTTAAAAGTTTTTGACCGTCAAATTGAAGCTTTAGCAAATACTGGCGATATTGTAATTGGCATTAGTACAGGGGGTAGTAGTCCAAATATAATTAGTGCTCTAAAAATTGCTCATAAACTAGGGTGTCAAAGTATTGGCCTATCAGGAAAAGGTGGAGGTGAATTCAATTCTTTATGTGACGTAAATATTATAGTTCCTTCAGAAGACACGCCTCGAATTCAAGAAATGCATATACTAATTGGCCATACTATTTGTCATTTGATTGACCAATCTTTTAATGAATCATAATTCTAGACTTTGAATAGCTTTTAAAATCTCATCAGATTTAATAAGTTTCATACAATTATGATGTTTTAAAGGACATGCTCTCTTTAAACAAGGCTGGCAATTAAGATTTTTTTTAACAACAAGGCTTTTAACATTCATCCATTGTGATGTTTCACTGTCCATTGAAGACCCAAATATTGAAATAGTTGGGATTTGAAAAATCGCTGCTAAATGCATTGGGCCGCTATCACCAGTAATAAATAGGTCAAGATTTGAAACTTGATCAACTAGTTCTGAAATTGAAGTTTTTCCTGCCAAATTCTGATAATTAGAAACTCCTTTTTTAATCAAATAATTTTCAATATCTTCAGCAATATTTTTTTCATCTGGTCCACCAAAAATAATAATGTCATATTGATTAGATAGACTCTCTGCAACATTTGCAAATTCTTTTGGATACCATCGCTTGGAACTTCCATATGTCGCTCCTGGATTAATACCTAATAATTTATTTATTCCTTTTATACTGTTCTTTTTAAAATGTATTGTTAATTTACCCGGATTGTTATTAATACTAAGACTCTCATTCACAAAAGTATTATATTTTTCAACCTGATGATTTCCAATATATTTGTATTTATCGTATTGATACTTTCTCTCTGAAGAAATAAAAAACTTCATTAATTTAGAACGAAAAGAGCTTCTAAAAGAGAAAGATATGTCAAATACTCCAATAGATTTCAAACTATTGTAAATACTACTATATGATTTAGTTATAACATGTGTTTCAACTACATTTGGATGGTTTTTAAGGACTTCAATTGAAATGCTAGAACCTATAAGTGTAATTTTAGAGTCATTGAAAAAATTTGTTATATTTTCAATAGCTGGAGTTGCCATTATTGAATCACCTAGCCATGTGGGTAGCTCGATTAGAATTTTCATTACACAAGCTTATAATGTTTTTTACTCAGATCTAAACCAAAAAAATTTTCAAATATAATTAATATTCTATGTTTTTTTTGCTTTAAAGTTAGCTTATAACTAGAGTCTGCTTTGAATATTCCCTCTTGTTTTGGCAGCCAATCTTGAATAATGTTTGGATGAGATTCTTTAAATTCTTTAATGATAGATTGATCCATTTGGGAGTAATCGATCAAAGCAGGATTGCCACCCCAATACTTTTGAACTTTACTACTCTTAAGATTCATTTGCTCCTCACTTCTTAGCCAGCCATAATGGTAGCAGGAAACTCCAGTATGCTTAGCTCTGGGATATCTTCCTTTTTTATTAGATTCCAAAATAAGCCAAAAAAGACCATCTGGCGCATAAGATCTAACAGAATTTTTTATAATCCTTGCTTCAGAACGATACCAACCAGGAGAGTTAAGATAGCTATTAGCATTGCCATAAAAGTGAATAAAATCAAAAACAAGTGCCTCAACTTGTGGGTCATTTAAATGACTTTGCATTGAAAGTTTAATCTGGTTAAGATCATTTTCATGATAAATTTCATCTCCTTCAATATAAAACGCCCAATCACCAGTACAATTAAACTGTGAAATCATTTTTTGTTGGCCATAAACATAACCACGCTCGTTCATACTTTCATTCCATTTAGATTTGATAATACGAATTTTAGAACTTGAGATTGAATCAACAATTTTCAAAGTATCATCCTCACTCTGTCCAACATTAATAACAAATTCGTCAACTATAGGCAAAATAGATTGTATAGATTGTATAAAAGGATAGCCCAATATCTGACCATTTTTGATAAATGTAAAAGCACTAACTTTCATATTAAATCCTTTTTACTCTATACCCTTCTATAAAGAGCTCATCTAAATTACAGTCAATAAAATCTATAATAGCATCTTCTGGAGTTCTTACTATAGTTCTACCATGCAAATTAAATGAGGTATTTAAACTAACTCCATAACCTGTAATACTCTTAAGAGACTTTAAGTACCTGTAATAATTTAGATTATCTTTCTCCTCGACAAATTGTGGTCTTGCAGTGCCATCAATATGAACTGCACATGGCAAATCTTTAATAAATTTTTTTTTCATTCTAAAAGCTATAGCCATATGCTTATGAGAGAAGCTAGCTTCAAAAAGTCTCTCTCTCTCATCTTCTAATATTGATGGGCAAAAAGGTTGATACGATGGACGTCTTTTAATAGTTGCATTAATTTTTTGCCTTGTATCCTCAAGCATGGGATTTGCAATAATTGAGCGATTTCCTAATGCTCTAGGACCAAACTCCATTTTCCCATGAAATAGCGCACATATCTTCCCTTGAGAAACTGACATAGCAGCCACTTCAGGCCAATCATTATCCAAATCTTCATAATAAATATTGTCAAATTTATCAAGTGCTTTTTTAACTTCCTCACGGCTATAGACATCTCCAAAATAAGGCATATTCATATCTTTCAGCCATTTTATATCCTTGCCTAAATTAATAGCTGTCAAAATTGCACTTCCAATTGCAAGTCCATCATCGGCCATAGCTGGATAGACATAAATATTCTTGAAATTTGTTCTTTCATAAATAGCAAGACTCATGATAATGTTTGCAGCTACTCCACCTGAAAGACACAAATTAGGTGTTGGATATTTTTCATAAGCAATATTAAGGTAGTTAACCATAATATCTTCAAGATAAGTTTGAATAGATGCGCAAAAGTTTTCGTTTCCTGTTCTACTTCTTTGATTTTTTAGCCACTTGAGGTTATAAAAAGGCTCAATAAGTTTTTTATCAAAATTAATACTCATTAAATCTTTATTTATCGATGTTGCTTTCATTAAACCTCTATACAAATATTCATCAGGCTCTCCAAAGGCAGCTAACGCTTCAACTTTTCCCTCATCACTATTTGGTCGAAGATCCATTGCTTTAGTAAAGTAATTATATAAGCGACCAATTGAGAGAAATTTATCACCCTCTCCCATAAAAACTGCTTTGGATTCGCCGATTAGCTCATAATTATCTAACCCATTAAAAGCAAATAATTTACTAAAATAACCATCTCCCTGACCATCTATAGTTAGAGCAAGAGCTTTGTTTTCACTAAAAGGAGATAAATAATATGATGGAATTGCATGACACAAATGATGGTCATAAAAAAAAACTTTTTTTGGCATTAGGTTAAATTTAGCCAAATTATTATTTATATAATTGATAAATGCTTTTTGATTACCTTCAGGAGTTTCTTTTACCAAAGCCCTTTTAAACTTTGCACCATAGTAATTTTGAACAGCCAAAAAATTTGTAAATAAACTCTTAATAATCATTAAGTTTTTCTTGTATTTAGTTAAAGTTAAGTCCGCGGCGAATTTTGGCTGAATAATACT
>Ga0233427_10000345_pt1 | contig 60070 bp, 61 predicted proteins | sample SI_118_April2016_5_FD_179885 | JGI IMG/M metagenome (GOLD analysis project Ga0233427, IMG submission 179885) | Seawater microbial communities from Saanich Inlet, British Columbia, Canada - SI_118_April2016_100_MG | ecosystem: Environmental > Aquatic > Marine > Inlet | place: Canada: British...
CCTGAAGACCGACCTGCGCCGTCATGGGATTTTAGATTAAACCATAGAGATTTAGATTAAACCACAGAGACACAGAGACACAGAGACACAGAGACACAGAGACACAGAGACACAGAGACACAGAGAAGAACAAGAGTAACTCTTTCTAACCTCTGTGCCTCTGTGTCTCTGTGGTTATTTTAAAATGGGTGACGCGACGACAAAACCGTAGCTCTTCTAACCTCCCACCTTCAACGGGTCGCTGTGCTGGCGGTAGGCAAAGATGGGACTGGACCATGCGTTGAAACCGTCTTCGGTGGTGACGCGAACCCAGATCGGGTTATCGCCCATGGCGGCAAGCGGGATGCGCCCGGTTTCTTTTAACGCCCGACACGGGTTTTCGGTGGGCAGGCGGAAAACCCTGATTTTGCGCTCCAACCCACCGGCATCCAGAACCGTATCGCCGAGGCCTATGTCCTTCAGATCAATTTCACCTGAAACATGATCGGTCTCAATGGTGATGCGGGTTGATGAGCCTTCGGTGATCCATGCATCAAACCCGCCAAAGTTACCCGTGGTCAGCGTATCGAAGGTGACCAGATCATCCGATTTCATCCTTGTTGGTCGTTCGTGATTCCAGGCGTTGATAGGCGCAATCCGATCATAGGTGCCGTCGGTCAAACGGGCATGGCCACGCCATGTGGTCTGCCTGCCGCGGCCTCGGTATTCGGCACCCTGCCATATGACCCGGATACGATTACCCAAATCGCCCTCGTCATAACCCCGGATGGTGTCGACCAAATCCGTGCCATTCAGGATATCAATGCGCTCAATTGGGGTTTGCGTGACACATTCCACCGATAACGTCATGGCGTCATCATCGGTTTGCACAATGTCACCCATCATGACCTCGTTCGCCGGTTGGCCTTTTTCAACAAAATAACGCGGGTCACGTTCAAACAATGTGGCGCTGGAATCGAACTGCGCGCGCACGTCCAGATGCATGCGATTGCCGGTGGTGCCGAAGTGATGGCGGCGGCGAAGACAGTCGAACAACCCATCGCGCGTCAGTTCGCTTGCATAAAAGCAGGTAAGACCGCCATATGCGCCAAAACTGGCCGCACCGGGATAACTGGCACCCGGCCGGCCCTTGTGGCCGTCACTGTTACACACCACCCCAGATCGGTGACCCAGCGCGAAGCCATCGGTTAACAGCCACTCGAAAGTCCCCCACGCGGAATGAATTTCCATGGCGGATTCCAGAACCGGATCGTGCGCCTGCCTTATATCGGCGTACCGACCCCCCACGTGGGCATAGACCACGCAGTCTTCGCCCTGCAAGTCTTCGAACAATTCAGCCGCCGTGTTGGAATCCGTATCAATGTCGGATCGGTCCGGCAGCAACGCGTGTGACGAGCGGTGGATTTGGCGGCCTTCTTCACGGAAGAAAACATTCCGGTCACCGCCCACGGCGGTATTGCCCGACCATTCATAACCGGGGTAGGTCACAAAACGGTGGTCTTCCTGATAGGCATCGGTCAATTCATTGATCAGGTCCCAGAACGCATTGTTGATCTGGAAATCATTGGCCTGATGGCTGGTGGCATCAAGGAACGCCAGATTGCGGGCGAAGTGAAAGTATTCCTTCGCGGTGTTGATGCCCACCGATTCGCCGCTTTGGCCGTGCATGTCGCCCCAGTAACCGGATACGCCACCATCTCGGATAATAAGCGGATTACTTTCAGCCAGAAGATCGCCACCGGCGTTGGATACGGATATGCGTACCGTGGCCTCGGCGGCCATGGACAGATCGTCAATCATGACGCCGCGCTGACCCGGCCCATAATCCAGATGATCGGGCAGACCAGCCACATTCTGATCTGCTTTCAGATAAAGTCTTTCGGTCACCTGTTCCGTGGGATTTCCCCACAGGTCTTCGGCCTTCAGCCCTAACCGGAATTTCTCACCCGGTCGGCGCAGGCTGGGTAAAACGGCTTTCCACACGGCGGGCGGACCGGGGATGATAGCAATCGCAGGCGTGTCCTGCACGGGCAGGAAGTGCCCCGTCGCACACACATCGGCCAGCACCTTGAATTCAAAACCGCTTTCACAGAACGTTTGCAGCTTAAGCCCCGGCGACCCACCGGAGCGGTCACCAAAAACAATGGTGATGGTGTCACCTTCATAAAGACCATCACCCGTCACCATGACGCGGAGCGAACGATACCACGGGCGCTGTTCACCGCCGTCCTGATAAACCAGATGTAATGACGAGCCGTTACTGGCAGAGGCGGTGACGTAATTATAATCCGTAGGGTCAACCGTTTGCAGGTATCCCCAATCGTTGGAATACCGGTGCACAACCTTGATAGAGCCGGTGTCATCCAGACCAAAACGCCCGACCGTGTAGATCAGCGAAAAGGTTTGCAGGCTGCGTGCTTCAAACGCGCCGGTTGGTGTCAGATCGACACTGCCGTAAAGAACCGGGTCCGAGCCCGGCTGGGCCTCTGGCCAGACATCGCCCATATACTGAGAACGTACTTTTGGCATCTTGTGCTCCATCATCGACTTAACAGGGTGCCCTACTGCTTTAACACCAAACCAACCTCTTGCGCCATGGTTTCCAGGAACACCCAATGCCGGGGGTATTGCGCATGAGGGCTGGAACCGGTACCTCATTTACTATCGCAATTCGGAGGGAACCCCATGACGACTGCTGATCTGATTATCGTAAACGCGAAAATCCACACCATGGATGGCTTAAACCCGCATGCCGACGCCATTGCTGTTCAGGGTGGCCGGATATTGGCGGTGGGCGCCGAAGCCGATGTGAGCAATGTGGCGAACGGCACGACCAAACGCATGGATGCGGGCGGGCGCGTTTTGCTCCCCGGTTTTCAGGACACGCATATACATCTGCAAGACAGCGGCGTGGAATTCCACCGGGGTGTTGATTTGGCAGGGTCAAAAAACATTGGCGAGTTACAGGCACGCGTTCGCAAGCAGGCCGCCGACACCCCGAACAATGTATGGGTGCAAGGTTTGTGCTGGGATCCCGGCACCTTTCCGGTGACCGAGTTGAACCGACATCTGATTGATGAAGCGGTGTCCGACCGTCCGGTGTATCTTATGGCATCCGATGGCCATAACGCGGTGGTGAACTCCATGGCTTTACGTGAGCTGAATATCACCGCTGAAACACCCAACCCACCCAATGGCGAAATTGTCAAAGGCGACGATGGCGAGCCTAATGGCATGTTGTACGAAGACGCCATCTGGTGGGCGTTGGGCATGCTGCCCAAAGCCACGAAAGAAGACCTTTTGGACGGCACCAAAGAAGCCTGCGCCCATGCCAACAAACATGGCATCACCGGCGTGCTGGATGCCATGTCTGGCGAACGACATATGCAGGTTTATACCGGACTGGACAATGCGGGCGAGTTGAACCTGCGTGTGGCGGCCACCAGCAAGGTATTTCCCCATGACGATCTGGATGATGCCATGGGGCGCCTGAATTTCTTGCGCGAAACCTATCGCAGCGAAAAGGTCTATATGCATTCGGCCAAGTTCTTCCTGGACGGTGTCATGGAAAATGGCACCGCATCCATGCTCGAAGATTATGAAACCGGCGGCAATTACCCAATTATGTTCGACGAAGATCATCTGGAAAAATTGCTGATCGCATTTGATGCAGACCGGTTCCAACTTCACCTACACACCATCGGCGACAAAGCGGTACGGGTTGCACTGGACGGTATCGAAGCCGCCCGTCGCGCCAATGGCCCGTGGCCGGCGCTGCACCAACTGGCCCATATTCAGTGCATCGATGATGCTGACATTCCACGCTTTGCTGAGTTGGGTGCCGTGGCGAACTTCCAGCCGCTCTGGGCCTGCCCCGAAGGCGGCACAGATATCGCGGTGAAGATGGTCGGCGAAAAACGTGCCCGCAACATCTATGCGGTCAAATCGGTCATTGAAACCGGTGCGCCTTACGCCATTAGTAGCGACTGGTTCGTCTCAACACTGAACCCGTTTGCGATCATGGCGGTGGCCATCACCCGACAGAACATTGGCGAAGGCCCAAATTCGCCGGCGTTCTATCCGGAAGAATGCATTGATGTGGAAACCGTCGTTCGGGGTTACACCACCAACGCTGCTGCCGGGGCCTGGCGCGCCAATACCACGGGCAGCTTGGCGCGTGGCAAATACGCTGATCTGATCATTCTGGACCGCGATATCTTCCACGTTAGCCCATCTGAGATTGCGGAAACCGTGGTGGATTTTACCATGCTAAACGGTGAAGAGGTTCAACGATCCGGGAAATTTGATCGATAGGGGCTCATATTAGCATACAATTATATGCTAATATGAAATTATACAGAGAATACTCACAACAGCGACTCGTAATACCCCTGCCTTTTCGTGTAGAAGTGTGGTTGCAATTGGGGGGCTATGGTTAATGACCGATAATGATAATATTTCATTGGTTGAGAAGGGTGCTAATTTGCGATTCCTGATTGTCGAAGATGAACCCGTCTTTGCCCAGTTCCTCAAAACCATGATTGCCAAATGCAACCCCAAGCATCAAGACATCGTCATCGTGGATAATGCACCAGATGCAATTGTCGAGCTTCAGCAAAATTCCTATGACGTTTGTTTTCTGGATTTCTTCCTGAAGAACGAGACCACCGGCATGGACGTGCTGCGGACTGTGCACGTTGAAACCACGCTCACCGCCTTCGTTTTTGTTACAGTCCACGATAGCAAGGAAGCAGCCTTCCAGGCGCTGACCCTTGGGGCCATGGACTATCTGGTCAAATCCCGGTTTACCGAGTTCGATCTGGCCAAAAGTATTTCATTCTCGCTTTACCGCAAATACCGTGAAGTAGAGCTGCAATCGGAAGCCCTGAGGGATTCCCTGACCGGGGTGGGTAACAAATCCCTGTACGAGGCGCAGCTGCGCCAGTCGGTGGAACGCGCCACACGTGATGGTGAGCAGCTGGGTGTTCTGATGATCGATCTGGACGGCTTCAAACCAGTCAACGACACCTACGGCCACGAAGCCGGTGATGCCGTCCTGCAACAGGTGGCAACCCGCATCGTTGATGAAACCCGGTCCAGTGATGTGATCGCCCGCGTGGGCGGCGATGAATTTGCGGCTGTGCTGGTCAAGGTCAACTCCGAGAAAGATGTGGAGAACATCCGCGAAAAGCTGGCCAAGTCTATTTCAGACGCGTCATATGTTGTTGGAAACGGTCAAACAATCTCCGTTGGGGCCAGCATTGGTGCCGCCGTGTTCCCGGATGACGGTCGTGATGTAGCCGAACTGAAACGGATCGCCGACAAGCGCATGTATGGCATCAAGAAAGAACGGGAACGGGCGCGCCTGGCTCAGGCAAGTGAGGCCCATGCGTCCAGGAAAGAAGACACACGGGAAATCAAAAAATTCTCATTTGGCAATTAACGCTGCCCAAGTAACGCTGACAGTGCCTGAGGCACCCCCTTACAAATCAGGATCAGCGATACCGTTCTGACGGCAACAGGCCACAACCGTGTTGCGCAGCAAACATGCGATGGTCATGGGACCAACACCACCCGGTACCGGCGTAATGGCACTGGCTACCGCTGCTGCACCGGCATAGTCCACATCACCCACCAGCTTGGTCTTGGTTGAGCCATCATCATTGAGGCCTTTTTCAGGGGCCTCTACCCGGTTGATGCCCACGTCGATAACCGTGGCGCCCGGTTTGATCCAATCGCCTTTGATCATTTCAGGTCGGCCAACGGCGGCAACCACAATATCGGCTTCGCGACACTTCCCGGGCAAATCATCGGTACGGGAATGGGCTATGGTCACCGTGCAACTTTCCGCCAGTAATAATGCGGCCATGGGCTTACCCACAATGTTCGAGCGACCCACGATAATGGCGTTCTTGCCAGATAGGTTACCAAGGTGGTCTTTCAACAGTAATGAACAGCCAAACGGCGTGCACGGCACCAACGATTCACCGCCGGTCCACAACCGGCCCACGTTGGTGGTGTGGAAACCATCCACGTCCTTATCCGGGTTGATGGCTGACAGCACTTTCTGGGAATCGATCTGGTCAGGTAATGGCAGCTGGACCAGAATGCCGTTCACAGCGCTATCGTTGTTAAGTTTATCAATCAAATCCAGCAGGGTTTTCTCGTCAATATCATCATCAAAACGATGCTCGAAGCTTTCCATGCCGGCTTCGACCGTTTGTTTTCCTTTCGATGTCACATAGACGCGACTGGCGGGATCATCACCGACCAGGACAACAGCAAGCCCAGGCGTTACACCATGGTCGTTTTTAATCCGTGATACCTCGGAGCCCACCTTTTCGCGCAACTTAGCCGAAAACGCTTTGCCGTCGATAACTGCTGCTTCTGCCATTAGTCTCTCCTGTGAATGTCTGTGGTTGTGCGGGTAATCAAATGAGCAAGCTCGGTGGCATCGCCTGTGATAAAGACCGTCTTGTTTCGATCGGTTGCACCTGATGTTACTTCGATCATGGATTTAGCCAGTTTCCACGCCTTTGCCAATACCTTGATCACCGCCTTGTTCGCTTTTCCGTCTTCCGGCACGGCCGTCACCATAACCTTCAAACGGCACCCGCTGTCGCCCATATACTGGACACCGACGATACGATTGGCCGACGCCCGCGGGCTGACACGCAGGTAGACTTCCAGACCATCTGGTAATTCACGAAAAGGCTCCGGGATCGACAATCTCTACATCATGCCCATATAGATATTGAGCACAATTTTTTTGGCCACGATCAGTCCCAGAATAAGCGCCATAGGTGACAGATCGATACCGTTCAGGTTCGGCAGCATATTACGAAGGGGCTTCAACGCCGGTTCGGTCAAACGGTGTGTCATATCACCCACCATATAAACGAACTTGTTTGATGTGTTGATCACATTGAACGCCACCAGCCATGACAGGATAACGCCGATGATTACGATATATGTGTAGATATCAATCACGGTCAAAATCAACCACACCAGCGGCTCACCAATAACACCCATTTAAGTCTCCTGATCTGTCGTCTAAGGCTTAAGATATACGCCTCACATATAGGGGCGCAAGGGCCGCTATGCAACCTAACCCACGTCATCCCCGGAGTCATCCAATGCATAACCCGCACCACGAACCGTGCGGATCAAATCCTTGCCACCGTAGGCATTCAGGGCCTTTCTCAGACGACGGACATGCACATCCACCGTGCGGGACTCCACAAACACATCGCCGCCCCAAACCTTGCCCAGCAAACTCTCGCGCGAATACACATAGCCGGGCCGCGCTGTAAGAATCTCCAGCAGCTTGAAACAGGTCGGACTCAGGTGAACCGTATGACCATCCCGGGTAACCCGGTGGCTATCCAGATCAATATGGACACCGCCGAAACTTTGAACCGGTGCCGCATTGTGTAAATCGCTTCGGCGCAGCAAGGCCTGAACCCGCGCCACAATCTCGCGTGGCGAATACGGCTTGACCACATAGTCGTCCGCGCCGGCTTCCAACCCCAGCACCCGGTCGCCTTCTTCGCCCCGAGCCGTCAGCATGATGATAGGCAGCTTGGCCGTCTCAGGCCGCGCACGCAGAATTCGGCACACTTCAATGCCGGAACGTTCCGGCATCATCCAGTCCACCAACGCCAGGTCGGGGATTTCCAGATCAATGCGCTGAAGTGCCGCTTCACCATCGGCGGCAAGCTGGATACGAAAGCCCGCCTTCTCCAGATTGTAGCGCAGCATTTCGGCCTGCGGGGCTTCGTCTTCAACGATCAAAATCAGCGGCGGTGTCATGTGCGGTATTATCCTATCCGGCCCGATACATAGTCTCTGGTCCGTTCGTCCTGGGGATCGTCGAATACCCGTTCGGTATCGCCGTGTTCCACCAATTGTCCCAAATGAAAATAGGCGGTTTTATCCGACAGTCGGCGCGCCTGCTGCATGGAGTGGGTGACAATAACGATGGTGTATCGTGTTTTCAACTGTGTGATCAACGCCTCGATGCGCGCCGTGGCAATGGGATCAAGCGCCGAACAGGGTTCGTCCATCAAAATGACGTCGGGCTGCACAGCAATGGCGCGCGCAATACACAATCGTTGCTGTTGGCCGCCGGACAAACTGGTGCCCGGCGCGTCCAGTCGATCACGCACCTCATCCAGCAATCCTGCGCGTTCAAGGCTATCAAGCACGATGTCATTCATTTCTTCCCGGCTGCTGGCCAGTCCGTGAATTTTTGCCCCATAGGCCACGTTGTCGTACACCGATTTGGGGAACGGATTGGGCTTCTGGAACACCATGCCGATGCGGGTGCGTAACTGCACCACATCCTGTGCGGGCCGGTAGATGTCTTCGCCATCAAGCTGAACGCTGCCATCAATCCGACAGCCGTCAATAATATCATTCATCCGGTTCAGGCACCGAATAAACGTGGATTTTCCACAGCCGGAAGGCCCGATCAGGGCCGTCACCCGATTTACCGGGATATCCAACACCACATCATGGAGCGCCGGTTTGTGTCCGTAAAACACGGTCAGGTCGCGTGCGGCCATCTTGGGTGCGGTTTCAGTTGCAGTCATTTTATATTTTCCTACCAACGAATTTCATATTTTTTACGTAGAATAATGGCGGCCAGGTTCATCAAACAGGTGAACCCCAACAGCACCAGAATGGCCGCCGCCGTCCGTTCGCCAAAGGCCCGTTCCGGAATATCCGCCCACAGGAACACCTGCACCGGTAAAGCCGTCGCCGGATCCAAGATGCTCGTGGGCAGGTCAACCACAAAGGCCACCATGCCGATCATCAACAGTGGCGCCGTTTCACCCAACGCACGGGCGGTGCCAATGATGGTGCCCGTCATAATGCCCGGCATGGCCAATGGCACCACATGATCGATCACGGTTCGCACTTGGCTTGCACCAAGGCCAAAGGCTGCCTCACGAATGGACGGTGGAACGGCCTTGATAGCCGCACGCCCGGCAATGACGATGGTGGGCAGGGTCATCAGTGCTAACACCATTCCCCCAACCAGCGGCGATGAACGCGGCAGGTGGAAAATACCCAGAAACACCGCCAAACCCAGCAAACCAAAAACTATGGACGGTACCGCGGCCAAATTGTTGATGTTAATCTCAACAAATTCGGTCCAGCGGTTTCGCGGGGCAAATTCTTCCAGATAAACCGCCGTCATAATACCCAACGGGAAAGCCAGCACCAGGCACACCAGCACACTGAACAGCGAGCCAATCGCCGCCCCGGCCAGACCCGCCAGCTCAGGTTCGCGGGAATCGCCCGCTGTAAACAGGGTCTGATTGAACCGGGTTTCAACGCGCCCTGATTGTTCCAGCATCTCGAGCCACGCCAATTGTTTGTCGCTCAAGCGTCGGTGGGCGGCGGGGGCATCGCGGCGCATCACACCCTTGACCAGCAAGTCTACATCGTCGGATGCAGACACCCAGATAGAGATAACACTGCCCACATAAGACGGATTCCGGATGGCCTGGTCACGGAGCTCAAAAGCAGCTCCTGAACTAACCAGTTTATAAAGATCACGCTTGTCCCGACGGGTGGTGACCGACGGGAATGAGTCTCGCAAAGCCTGCTTGATCATCCCGCCGTAATCTTTTGCCGCCACATCGTCGGGCGATAAATACACTTCGAGAGACACCTTCGTTTCCTTGAAGGCCTCGGACCCGGTATGGAAGATGGTCACAAACAGAATGCCCAGAAAAACGAGACTGGCACAAACGGCTGTCAGCCCAATGAGGCGAAACCGCTTTTCAGCCCGGTGACGTCGGGCAAGATTTTTGTTCATTTTACTCATATTGCTCTCGGTAGGTTTTCACCACTTTCTGGGCCACCAGGTTCAACACCAATGTGATCGTGAACAACAATAGCCCCAAGGCAAAGGCAGACAGGGTCTTGGCTGAATCAAATTCCTGATCACCAGTCAGAAGTGTGACGATCTGAACCGTGACTGTGGTGACGGCTTCCAGTGGGTTGAGGGTTAGATTAGCGCTGAGACCCGCCGCCATGACAACGATCATGGTCTCACCAATAACACGTGAGGCCGCCAGCAAAAGGCCGCTTGGTTGGTGTGGATGTGACGTACATCCGGCCTCCATCCACACCATCCAGCCCGGGCCCGGGCTGGATGCCAGGCGGCTCGTTACATGGAGAGACTGGCAAGTTCTTTAACCTTGTTGTACCAGTCATTGCGCTCATCATCAGACATGGGGATCAAACCCTTATCAGAAAGATAGCCTTCTTCACCCCAGGCTTTCTCACTGGTGAATTCAGCCATAAACGCTTCGAGACCCGCCACACGGCCAACGTGGGTTTTCTTCACATAGAAGAACAGTGGACGCGATACCGGGTACTGACCATCGGAAATATTTTCAAATGTTGGCAGCGAGCCAGCGATCATGCTGCCCTGCATCTTATCGGCGTTTTGATCCAGAAAACTGTACCCGAAAATACCTAATGCGTTTGGGTTGGAATCCAGTTTCTGAACAATCAGGTTATCGTTCTCGCCTACTTCGATATAAGGACCATCCTCACGTACCGTATGACACAAGGCCTTATACGCGGGCTTGTCTGATTTCTTCAGCGCCTTGATCCATTTAAATGATTTGCAGCCACCTTCCATCGCCAGTTCCACAAATGCATCGCGTGTACCGGAGGTTGGGGGTGGACCAAGCACTTCAATTTTGGTGTCCGGCAGATCAGCGTTGACCTGGTTCCATGTTGTGTAAGGGTTTGGCTGAAGCGTACCCTCGCTAGCTGGCACATCCTTGGCCAAGGCCAGGAAGATATCTTTCAGGGACAGCTGGAACTGCTCTGATTTGATGGAATTGGCGATAACGATACCGTCATAACCAATTTTAACCTCGATAATGTCATCAATACCATTCTTGGCGCAGCGCTCCACCTCAGATTGTTTGATCCGGCGCGATGCGTTGGTGATGTCAGGATGCTGCGCGCCAATACCGGCACAGAACAGCTTCAACCCACCACCGGACCCCGTGCTTTCCACAATGGGGGTCTTGAAACTTGAGGTCTTGCCAAACTGCTCGGCTACAGTGGTTGAGAACGGATAGACTGTTGACGAGCCAACGATTCTGATTTGTTCATTAGCCTCGGCTGATTGGGACTGGGCCGCACCGGATATAACCGTGAAACCGAGGGCCGCAAGAATGAGTGGCTTTTTAAACATCTAATATTTTCTCCTACAAATAACGTGGACACGATTGCCCGCGCATGAGGAAAGCTAAAGATGTTCGGTTTCGTCTTTGTGACAGTTTTGTGAAACTTTTGTGACAGTCACTGATTAGCCAGTGGCAGGCTCACCGTGAAAGTAGTGGACTCACTCAGCGTACTTTCGATGTCCAATGCACCGCGGTGGCGGGCAACGATATGTTTGACGATGGCCAGCCCCAGACCGGTACCGCCCATGGTTCGGGACCGGCCCTTGTCTACTCGGTAGAACCGTTCGGTAAGGCGCGGAATCTCGTCCGCCGGAATACCGTCGCCCTGATTACACACGGCGATTGCCACACCGGGGCCGTCACCACCCGGCACGTTCTCAATCAGGCTGGCGGTCACGCGAATTTCCGTATTGGGCTGGCCGTAGCTGATGGCATTGGAAGCAAGATTTTGAAACACCTGCACCAGTTCATCTTCCGCACCCAGGACACGCGGTAATCCATCCATATTCTCCAGAACGAATGACATGCCATATTCCGTTGCGCGGACCATAAGAATGTCGGCTACCTGTGACAGGATTGAGCCTACATCGACGGCATCTTCGGGCCATATGTGTTCTTCGGTTTCCAACTTGGACAGGGCCAATAAGTCATTGACCAACCGGGCCATACGACCCGCCTCACCCTCCATGATCTCCAGGAATTTTTGTGTGGCTTCGACATCGCCGGCTGCCGGGCCACGCAGGGTCTCGATGAACCCCAATAGTGACGACAGCGGTGAGCGTAATTCATGGCTAACATTGGCGACGAAATCAGCCCGCATTTTAGCTGTCTTTTTTGATTCGGTGATATCGCGCAACACCAGCATGGCCCACGCCGGACCGGATGACGTTAAATCTGGCAGGCGCCAGACATTGAGTTCGAAATATCGCGCGACGGGATGGGGTAAAAAAACCTCACTGCGTGTGGCCGGCGTACCGGCCAGACGGGCATCAATTTCCGCCCGGATGTGGTCGCTATTCAAAAATTGATCGAGCCTAGAGCCCAGAGCGCCTGCCCCCAGCATATGTCGGGCAGCCCGATTGTAGTCCACAATAGTGTGTTCCGGATCAACCAGCAGGACAGGATCAGAAAATCCGTCCAGCACGCTGGCGTCAAGCGGCGGAGAAGCCGTTGTTTTTCGGTCAGACGGTGTTGAAGGTTGTGTGCTCATAAGCGCTATATATCACCACCTCATATCTTTTGCGAGCCACAGGAGATCATTTGAATACTTGGACGAGCATAAAAACCCCTGTACTTTGGATTCCATTCAGTCATGGAAGCGGTACAATATCCAACTACCCCCCCTAATCGACGAGTTGCAAGCAGCCATGCCCATATCCCTTCGACAAGCCACCCCCCAAGACGGTCAAATCATTCACCAGTTGATTGGGCAACTGGCCCAGCGGTTGAATGATGTGGAAAAATTTGAGAGCAGCCCGGATGATTTTATGGCGGGGTTAAGCGCCGCACCACCCGCCTTTGCTGCCATCATCGCCGAAGAAGACGGCGACCCTGTTGGCATCTGCCTGTTCTTTCCCAGCTTTTCCAGCTGGCGCGGCACACCGGGTATCTATGTGCAGGACTTGTTTGTAGCCGAACAGGCACGCGGCAGCGGTTTGGGCCGGCAACTGCTGGGATACGTGGCGACACTGGGCCGGGAGCGCGGTGCCGGTTATATCCGGCTGGCCGTAGAAGCAGATAACGAGGGTGCCCAGGGTTTTTATGAAAAGATGGGGATGCGCTGGGCTGAAACGGATCGTATATTTGTGATCGACGGCGATGCCTTTCAATCGCTGTCCACATCCTGATCGGAGACTGTATGACGAACCTTGATCAACTTAACACCCCGGCCCTTGTGCTGGACCGGGCCAAATTGACACGCAACATCAAACGTATGAACGACCGGGCGAAAAGCCTGGGTGTATCCCTGCGACCCCACATGAAAACCGCCAAGAGTGCAGATGTGGCCCGTTTGGTTTTTGATGGAGAAAGTGGCCCGATCACGGTCTCCACGGTGCGCGAAGCCGAGTATTTTCTGGATCATGGTTTCAGCGATATCTTCATTGCCGTTGGCACCACACCAGAAAAAATCATGCGGATACAGGCACGTAGCCAACCGGATGCGGATATCAGACTGGCCGTGGACGGCCCGGCCATGGCCGCGTATATCGCAACTGCTTGCAAGGACCAGACCATACAGGCGCGATTCATGATTGAGGTAGATTGCGGCGCTCATCGGGGTGGCGTGGATGCGGCGTCAGATGAATTGTTAGAAACGGCGAAAGCCCTGTCAGAAGGCGACCTTACCATTGCCGGTGTATTTACCCACGGGGGCCAATCTTATGACTGCACATCCACCGAAGAAATTCGCAGCGTTGCGCGCACAGAACATCAAGCGATCATTACAGCGGCGCAGCGCTTGCGTGATGCCGGGTACGATTGCCCGGTTGTCAGTTTAGGATCCACCCCCACCGCCACGTTCGCTGAGGATTTAAGCGGTGTGACGGACATGCGACCGGGGATTTATATGATTCAGGATTTACAGCAAGCTGGGCTCGGTGTTTGCCAAATGGATGATCTGGCGCTGAGCGTGCTAACCACCGTTATTGGCCTGCATGCGGATCGCAACGAGGCCCTCATCGATGCAGGCGGGTTAGCCTTGTCCAAAGACCGGGGTGCCTCGATAAACAACCCGGACCCCGGGTACGGTCTGGTCTGTACCTTAGGCGGAGACGTTTTGGACAATCTGTATGTGATCGGTGTCAGCCAGGAACATGGCCGCATCACCACACTGGATGGAAGCCCCCTGCCACAAGATCCGTTAAAGCCGGGCACCCGGCTCAGAATCCTGACCAATCATGGCTGTATGACGGCAGCGGCACATGATCTCTACAACGTGGTAGAGGGTGGCACCCAGATAACCGACCAGTGGGACCGCGTAAACGGGTGGTAAAATAATTACCGAAACGGTCGCAACTGAAACTTTCCGCATGGCCGGAACCGGGTTAATGTCATTGTATGGTCAAGGCGGCAAAGAAAAAAAAGAGCACAGCAAAGACGGGGCCCATGGTTGCAGGGTGGCGTGAATGGCTGTCCATGCCGGAGTTGGATATTCGGGCCATTAAAGTTAAGCTGGATACAGGTGCACGCACATCGGCACTACACGCGACACGGATCAAGCCGTTTCAGCGAGACGGTGAAGCGTGGATCAGTTTTCAGATCAATCCGGTGCAGCGTGGGCGCAAAATCGCCATAGACTGCGAGGCGCGGGTGGTTAGTCAGCGGACTGTGCGCAGCTCATCGGGGCAGCAAGAAGAACGTTACGTTATCAAAACGGTGATCCATTTGGGGGGCAAGAAACGAACCATCGAAATTACCCTGACCAATCGGGATCAAATGGGCTTCCGCATGCTGTTGGGGCGGTCGGCCATGAAGCGCTGGCTGATTGTTGATTCATCGAAATCATTTTTACTGGGCGCAAAACCGCTCCTGGTTAAAGAGTATCAGACGAAGGGGGGAACCAGGTTATGAAGATTGCCATGCTAGCCCGCAATGCGGAGCTGTATTCACATAAACGTCTGGTAGAAGCCGCCGAAGAACGCGGACATACCATTGATATTATCAATACCATTAAATGCTATATGAACATCACCTCGCACCGACCGGAGTTGCATTACCGGGGCGAAAAGCTGGTTGGATACGACGCGGTGATCCCGCGCATCGGGGCCTCCATTACCTATTACGGACTGGCCGTCTTGCGCCAGTTTGAAATGATGGGCGTATATTCCCTGAACGAATCCACGGCCATTGGCCGGTCGCGAGACAAATTACGATCCATGCAGTTGCTGGCGCGAGATGGCATTGGCTTGCCGGTAACAGCGTTTGCCCATGATACGGGCCGCACCGACGAAGTGATTGAAATGGTCGGTGGTGCGCCATGTGTGATCAAGCTGATTGAAGGCACGCAAGGGTTGGGCGTTGTATTGGGCGAAACAAAACGCTCAGCCCGATCCGTGGTGGAGGGCTTTCGCGGTGCCAAGGTAAATATTCTGGTTCAGGAATTCATTAAAGAGGCGTCCAGCACAGATATACGCATGCTGGTCGTCGGCAACAAAGTCGTGGCCTCCATGGAACGTAAGGGTGGTGAAGGCGACTTCCGATCCAACCTGCACCGTGGCGGATCATCCAACAAGGTGAAGATTACACCTATGGAACGATCCACGGCTGTCCGCGCCTGCAAAAGCATGGGCCTGAATGTGGGCGGCGTTGATATCCTGCGCTCTAACCACGGCCCGGTGGTGATGGAGGTCAATTCATCCCCCGGACTGGAAGGTATCGAAGGTGCAACGAATACGGATGTGGCGGGTACAATGATCGATTTTCTGGAAAAGAATGCCAAGCCGGGTAAAACAAAAACCAAGGGCAAAGGTTAAGACCCAATATGCGTGCACCATTTGTCATCGGCGGCGAAAAAATCGCGCCGGGGACCAGACAGACTGTGGATTTGCCGGTTAGCCTGCTGTCCACCCACACCCCCATGACCGTGCCCGTACACGTGATCCACGGTCGGCGTGAGGGTGCCACCATTTTCGTGAGCGCCGCGATCCATGGTGATGAGATCATCGGCGTGGAAATTATCCGCCAGTTGCTGCAATCAACCGCGCTGAGGCATTTACGGGGCACGCTGATTTGTGCGCCGGTGGTCAACGTGTTTGGCTTTATTGATCAAGATCGCTACCTGCCGGATCGGCGCGACTTGAACCGCAGCTTTCCGGGCACTGAAAAAGGATCGTTGGCGGCCCAGCTGGCTAATCTGTTCATGACCGAAATCGTTGACCAATCGGACGTGGGTATTGATCTACATTCCGCCGCGATCCACCGGGTCAACCTGCCCCAGATCAGAATAGCCGAAGACCAGCCCCGTGCGCGGGAACTGGCCGAAGCGTTTGGTGCACCGGTTATCCTGCATGCCCGTTTGCGCGATGGGTCTTTGCGCCAATGCGCACTGGAACGAGGCGTCGACGTCATTGTCTACGAAGCAGGTGAAGCCTTGCGGTTTGACGACGTCGCCATCCGCACCGGCGTCCGTGGCATCATGCGGGTGATGAAAAGCATGGATATGTTGGGATCGAAACGAATCAAACCCGCCACCCGCAAACCCCATGTGGTATCAGCCAGCCGCTGGATCAGGGCGCCCGGCAGCGGCGTCGTGCGCCTGATCAAGGGCATTGGCGACATGGTTGAAGAAGGTGAGATTATCGGCCAGATCAGCGATCCGATCGGCACCTCCAAACTTAATGTGGAAGCCGTGGAAACAGGCATCGTGATTGGCCAGACCCGCCTACCCATCATCAACCAGGGGGACGCACTGCTTCATGTGGCCGCCACCGCCAATGCCCAGCGTGTGGAAACCGCCGTTGAGACATCTGAGAAAGAAGTTCTGGCTGACCCACTGCTGGATGAAGATGAAATAATCTAGAATCACATTCAACTTTTATTTCGCATACGGATGTATTTTCAATTTCCTTGAAATCCTGGAACCCGGTCCCCATTTCCATATTTAACGATATGGAATGATGGTTGCTCATGGCTGTTCACAAGTTGGCATCAAATAAACTGACAGATGTAGAAAAAACCAGCGCACTCGGTGAGCTGGATGACTGGGTTATGGCCGACGGTAGAGATGCCATCGAAAAGACCTTCAAGTTCAAAAGCTTTAACGCCGCTTTTGCCTTCATGACCCGCGTCGCCATGCAGGCAGAAAAAATGAACCATCATCCCGAATGGTCGAATGTTTACAACACGGTGAATGTGACGCTGACAACCCACAGCGCCGATGGTTTGAGCGAATTGGATATTGTCCTGGCCACCTATATGGACAGGATTTCAAGTTAGCCTGATGGCACTAATAACCCGGGGGGTTTGTGCTGTCGGCTATCGGGGTCAGTGAGTAATCACTGGCCCCGTGTTATATAGGCAAAATTCAACTACCTGAAAACGTATCAGCGTATTGTTCGCGCAACGCGTTCTTCTGGACCTTGCCCATGGCATTGCGGGGCAAGGCACCCACGAAAAATACCTTCTTGGGCTGCTTGAACTTGGCCAACGTGTCCACAAGGGCGCTTTTAATCGCGGCTTCATCAACGTGGAGGCTAGGCCCCCTCACCACCACAGCGGTCACCGCCTCGCCGAAATCCCGGTGAGGTAATCCGATAACGGCGCTCTCGCTAACACCATCCAGCGCGTCAATCTCAAGCTCGATCTCCTTGGGGTACACATTGAAGCCGCCGGAAATAATCAGGTCCTTGGCTCGCCCTACGATGCAGATGCGGCCATCCCCCGACATGGTCGCCACGTCGCCGGTAATAAAATAACCATCGTCTCGAAACTCAGCCTTGGTCTTCTCCGGGTTCTGCCAATAGCCCAGAAACACATTGGGGCCGGTAATTTCCAACGTTCCCGGCTCACCCATGGCCACCGTGTTGCCATCGTCGTCACAGACCCGCGCCCGCGTACCCGGCAAGGTAAAGCCAACCGAGCCCGCCAGCCGTTCCCCATTCAAAGGGTTCGAGGTGATCATGCCGGCCTCGGTCATGCCATAGCGTTCCAGTATCCGGTGTCCGGTACGGGCTTCGAACGCCGCGAAGGTCTCGCTGAGCAAGGGCGCGGAACCCGCCACAAACAGCCGCATGCCATCACACATTTCAGGCCCGAAATCATCCTGATCCAACAGTCGGACATAGAACGTGGGCACGCCCATCATCACCGTGGATTTGGGTATTAACGGCATAACCTGCGCCACATCAAACTTGGGCAGGAACCACACCGTTGAGGCATTTAACAAAGCACAATGAAGCGCCACGAAAAGCCCGTGTACATGATAAATGGGCAAGGCATGCAACAACACATCACCCGGCACGAAGCCCCACAATTCATGCAGGCATAAGGCATTGGAGGCCAGATTACCGTGGCTCAGCATGGCACCCTTGGACCGCCCGGTGGTGCCGGATGTATAGAGGATCGCCGCAATATCATCCAAGCCCCGGACTTCGACCGCGCCATCACCATCCGGTACGCGGTCCATGGCATCCACCAACGTACCACCCTCTTCCAGACCCAAACTCAAGGTATGGGCTACATTGTGATCTGCGGCGATCTCAGTAAACGTATCCAGCGATTCAGGTCGGCACACCAACACATGCGGTTTGGCATCGGCTACAAAATAATCCAGTTCAGCCGCCGTATAGGCGGTGTTTAGCGGCACATAAATGGCCCCTGCCCGCACACAGCCCAGATACAGCATGACGGCTTCCGCCGATTTTTCCACCTGTACCACGACGCGGTCGCCCGCCTTTGCGCCCAAATGCCGCAAGGTACCCGCGACGCGTGCCGTGCCTTGATCAAGTGCTGCATAGCTAAGCGACAGACCACCCGGATTTTGCAGAAAGACCTGCGACATATCGTCGGGATAGCGGGACTGGATCAGCGAAAACAGATTGTTATTTGTCATGGCGGCCAGAATTTTAGGGTGCACGCATCATCGCGTTAATTAGATAACCCACAAGGTCGTAACTCACTTTCCCCGTCACCGCCAGTCCTGCATCCGTTTGAAATTGAACGATGGCGTCTTGCCCCCCAGACCCTCCATAACCCATAGCGGACAAGAACGAGCGCACGGTTTCCCGTGGCAGCAGATCCTCTTCTATCGGTCCTTGCGGCATGCCGTCACCTTTTTCAAGCACGCCGCGCACAAAGGTTTCCGTTGGCACCGATACGCCGCGAACCGGCTTGGTGCTCTGCGTCGTCGCCACATGAATACTGGTCAGATAAGGCATGCCGTCCTTGAAAATAAAAATGGGCGAACCTGAATCGCCCGGTACCGCGTCACAACGATGAACCAGCAAATTCAGCTCACGGTAAAAATCCTCCACCTCACAGCCCATGTGGGCGGTCAGCTCCATTTTTTTGTCACGGCTGTAACCCGACTGAACAAACGGAACACCCTGTTGTTTAATTGTTGCCAACGCATTGCGGCTCAGATTGCTCACGCCAAACCAACCTGTCTTCAGACCAATGTTCTCCCTCAACACGATAAAAGCCCAATCGTTGGTGGCCATACCGACGGTGGACGGGGCCAGCGCGTCATATCCACCCGGCACGAAGTACTGTGTTGCGGTGGTGTGGGCGACAAATTCACCATCACGGAATCCGGCCACAAAATGAACCTGCTCCGCCGGCACGTACCATTGTTTGCGTTTGTCATATAGACAGTGCGCCGCCGTGATCACCAACGCCGGGCCCACCAACACGCCGGTACAGTGCCCCCGGGTTTCCGGGTTTACACGGCCAACGGCGCTCCACGGATACTCACCCGATGCCATGGTCAGGCGATCGTCCTTACCCTTGATACCATCGAGGATTTCGGCGGCCTGAACAGGAAACCCCAAAAGCAGGCCTGCAATCAACACACGAAAAGCAGTTCGTTTCATGGCCTCAACCTGCCATAATCGCCTGAAGGAAGAAACACCCATGAGCACTGATGATTCTAATGGCGACCCAAACAATGACCTGATCGACAAGGTCCGCCGCACACTGGGCAATGTGCCGTTCGCCGAACAGGCGCTGTCGGCCTATTACTGCTCGCGCGATCCGCTAACACCGACCCGCGTCAAGGCGATCCTTGTGGGCGCGCTGGCCTATTTCATCATGCCCGTCGATGTGGTGCCTGATTTCATTGCCGGGCTGGGGTTCGGTGATGATGCCGCCGTTTTCTGGGCCGCCTGGAACAGCGTGCGGGGCCATATCAAGGAGCCCCACGTGGCCGCAGCACAAGACAAACTGGCCGACCTGCGCGGAGACAAAGATGCGGCTTAATCAAGCACGCCTTTTCGCTCAATGATCTCTTTCAACAGGGGGGCGCAGTATGGCCGAGCCTCAACCATCTCGTAACACCGCCGCACCGCCGGAAACACATTCACAATATCGCGGGTGCCATCCAGACCATAGGCGGCACAATTTGCCATCTGAATATCGGCAATAGAGAATTTCTCGCCCAGATGATAGGGGCCGTTTTCCTCTAACCATTCATCCAGAACCGCCCAGCGCTCCAGCGAGTTTTGCCGCGCCTTGTCCTTGATGGCGGGGGCATGGTTTTCATTGGTTGAATAGCGGTGGGGGAAATAGAACTGTTTCATGGGGGCCAGAATGTCATTGGCACAATATGAGTACTTGCTAATAAACCGCGCCCGCTTGGGGTCAGACGGCAGCGGAGACAATCCTTTCTCCGGGTAAAAATCAGCCAACCATAACATGATGCCGGACGCTTCATGCAGGGCTTCACCATCCGGCGTCACGAGAGCCGGGACGTAGCCTGCCGGGTTTATGGCCAGAAATTCCGCGCGCCGGTGCTCATCATTTCTCACGTCAACATGTCGCAACTCGTAATCGAGTTCAAGTTCTTCCAAAGTCATCTGCACACCGGCGGCGCGGGTAATGCCGCCACCGTAAAGAATATAAGAATTACTCACTTTGTGTTCCTTTCAAATGGCCAGCACCTTGATTGAACAAAACGTTGTTGTTCTGGGCCGTGGCTTTGCCGTTGTTCTGCTCGTCTTTATACAGATTGATCGCGTTCCGCACCGCCGGACGTTCTTTCAGGCGTGCGCGCCAATCCGCCACATGAGGGAAACCTTCCAGCGATGCTCCCAGCGGCTTGGCGATAAAAGCCCACGGAAAGGCAATCATATCCGCAATTGAATAATCACCCAGAATGAAATCCCGGTCTTGCAGGCGGTTATCCAGCACCGCCAGATTCCGGTCGTACTCACCGGCATATCGCTTACGGCCGTAATCCTGACCATCCGGTGCATAGTTGACGAAATGGCTGAGCTGCCCGGCCATAGGTCCTTGGTTGCCCACCTGCCAGAACAGCCATTCCATGGCTTCTTTCCGGCCTAACGCATCCGTGGGCAGGAACCGTCCGGCCTTTTCCGCCAGATACCACAGGATCGCACCGGATTCGAACACGCTGACCGGACCGCCGCTAGTCTCCAGCGCATCATGATCCACAATCGCAGGCATTTTTGCGTTGGGGCTGATGGCCAGAAATTCCGGCGTAAACTGATCGCCTTCCGCCAGCCGCAACCGGTGGGTGGTGTACGTCAGTTCACACTCATTCAGCATGATCGCCACTTTCCAACCGTTGGGTGTGGGGGCGTAATAGAAATCGATCATGTCTATTCCTTCGCTTGCATAATGGCGGCACTTTTTATCAGAGTTTGGATGCGGTCATCATTCAGCCCAAATTCGGTCAGAACTTCGGTTGTGTGCGCGCCATAATCGGGCGCGTCATGCCGAAATTCGAAATCGGTGTGCGAAAAATGAGCGGGCGGGCGGGCCTGTCGCAATGTGCCCGCGGTGGCGTGCTCGGTTTCCACAATAATGCCATTGGCCACCACCTGTGGGTGATGGCGCATTTCCTGACGGGTGAGCACGGGCGCGCACGGCACGCCGCCTGTCTCAAGCCGGCTCAGTAAATTCGCTGTATTATGGGTGCGAACCAGGCCTTGAGTCAGTTCCATACGCGCATCCTTATTCATTTCGCGCTGTTCGGCCGTGCTAAACCGTTCGTCGTCCAGCAGATCATCCCGGTCCATGGCCCGGCAGAAGCCTTGCCAGTCTTTGTCCTGCATGACGGCGACACTCACGTACCCGTCGGCGGTCTCGTAGATCAGATCGATAAAAGACTGAGCCCGCTCCACGCCCATCTCATCGCCCACAAACGTATGGCCGCCCATGTCGGAGCCCCACAAGAATGCGATGACCGTATCCAGCATAGATATCTGGATATGCTGGCCTTCACCGCTGCGCTCTCTGGAAAACAAGGCAGCCGTGATGGCTTGGGCGGCTTGAACGCCTGTCAATTTATCGGGCAGGATGGTGCGCACCAGCCGGGGGCGTTCATCGTCTGATCCGGCCTGTACGGTGGTCAGGCCGGATACCGCCTGTACCAGCGGATCGAACACGGGCTTTTGTGCATAAGGGCCGTCAAAACCAAAACCACTGATCGACACATAAATTATGGACGGATTAAGCGCGCGGACATCTGGCTCACCAACACCGATTCGTTCGGCCACACCCGGCCTGAAATTTTGCACAACCACGTCTGCCTGGCTCATCAGGATTTTGAGCGTTTCCAGCCCGTCAGGGTTCTTTACATCAATAACCACGGATCGCTTGTTGCGATTGTTATTGACGAATGAGGCCGAAAAACCGCCACGCCGGGTGGCAACCAGACGCGTATGGTCGCCGCCACCGGGGGCTTCGACCTTGATCACATCGGCACCCTGATCAGCCAGCGTTACGGTACACAGTGGCCCTGATACCATGGACGTGAGATCAATAACGCGAACGCCGGATAATGGCCCAGCCATGTACAAACCCTTTCAAATGCTGCCCCATGATAACGGCGACAGAACACACAGTAAAATGTTGCGTTTGCGCCAAGTGAAAACGATACTCTCGCCAGCAAATATATAAGAGAGACTCTGCGTTATGAGCAATACCCCCTTATGGCAACCAACCGCTGAGGCCATTGAGCAAACCAATATGGCGCGCTTCATGGATATGGTCACCGAGCGCTTCGGTGTGGATGAACGGGACTACGAGGCTCTGTGGGAGTTTTCGGTCGAGGAACGCCCGGCATTTTGGGACTTCCTGCGCAAGTTCGCTCAGATCAAGGCTGAAACCTGGGGTGATCGTATTCTGGTTGATGGCGACAAGATGCCAGGTGCCAGATGGTTCCCGGATGCGCGCCTGAATTATGCTGAGAACATGCTGGCACATTGCGAAGCCCGGGGCGATGAAGATGCCATCGTATTCCGGGGCGAAGACCAGGTCGCGTACCGCCTGAGTTGGACCGAACTACACGATCAGGTATCGGTACTGGCCCAAGCCATGCGCGAGACGGATATTTCGGCCGGTGATCGCATCGGTGGCTACATGCCCAATATGCCGGAAACCATCGTTGCCATGCTGGCCGCTGCATCCATCGGTGCGGTGTGGTCGTCGTGCTCACCCGATTTCGGGGTACAAGGTGTGCTTGACCGATTTGGTCAGATCGAGCCGAGTATTCTATTCACCGTGGATGGTTATTTCTATAACGGTAAAGCGCATGATCTGACGGCCAAGGTCTCTGAAATTATGGCAGACCTGCCATCCGTTAGCCGGGTCATTGTGGTGCCTTACGTGAATGCGGAGCCTGATATATCGAACCTGCCACGGGCTGAGTTGATCGCTGAATTTACAGGCAATTTTACACCACGCGAAATTGAGTTCGAACAACTACCCTTCGATCATCCGCTGTATGTGATGTATTCGTCCGGCACCACGGGCGCGCCCAAGTGCATTGTTCACGGCGCCGGTGGCACGCTTATCCAGCATGTGAAGGAACACATGCTGCACAGTGATGTGCACGCGGGCGACCGGGTCTTCTATTTCACCACCTGTGGCTGGATGATGTGGAACTGGCTGGTCAGTGGCTTAACGCAAGGTGCCACCTTGTTACTGTACGACGGATCACCATTTTATCCCGACGGCAATGTATTGTGGGATTTTGCCGAAGCCGAACGTATGACGTTCTTTGGCACGTCGGCCAAGTACATCGATGCCTTGAACAAAGCCGGGTTGGAGCCGGGTAAAACCCATAACCTGAGCACGGTCCGGGCGATGGCGTCGACCGGATCACCACTGGCCCCCGAAAGCTTCGATTACGTCTATAAATCCATTAAATCCGATATCCATCTGGCATCCATCGCCGGTGGCACCGATATCGTCAGCTGCTTCATGCTTGGTGATCCCACCCGCCCCGTTTGGCGCGGCGAGATCCAGTGCCGTGGCTTGGGCTTGGCCGTGGACGTGTTTGATGATGACGGCAATCCGGTACGCGGCGACAAGGGCGAACTGGTCTGCACCCGCGCCTTTCCGTCCATGCCCATCGGGTTCTGGAATGACGAGGATGGGGCTAAGTACCACGGCGCTTATTTCGACCGCTTTGATAATATCTGGTGCCATGGGGATTTCGTGGAAATCACGGAACACGGCGGCATTGTTATCTATGGCCGGTCCGATGCCACGCTCAACCCCGGCGGGGTGCGTATCGGCACGGCAGAAATTTACCGACAGGTGGAACAGCTGGACGATGTGGTCGAAGGCATCGTTATCGGTCAGGAATGGGACAGCGATGTGCGGGTCGTGCTGTTTGTGCGACTGCGTGACGGTGTGGAACTGGATGATGCGCTTCAGGATTCCATCCGCAAACAAATCAGAGCCAACTGCACCCCCCGCCACGTGCCCGCCAAGATAATCGCCGTTGCCGATATCCCGCGCACCAAATCCGGCAAGATTACAGAGCTAGCCGTTCGTGATATCATCCACGGCCGGGCTATCAAGAACAAAGAGGCTCTCGCCAACCCGGAGGCGCTGGATCTGTATGTGGATCTACCTGAACTGAAGGACTAAAGAACGCATGTCTCGTATCGAAACCGTTGAGCAACTTAATGAGCTGTACGGACAGCCGGGAGCGGCGTCGCTTGAGAAGGTTGCCCGTCATGTGACCGCGGAATACCGCACCTTTATTGAGGCGGCACCCTTTGCTGCTCTGGCCACCGTGGCGCCAGAAGGCATTGATTGTTCCCCGCGCGGCGACCAGCCGGGCTTTGTTCGCGTCAGCGACGATGGCAAGACGCTGATGTTACCTGACCGGCGCGGCAATAATCGGGTCGATTCGTTATCCAATATCGTACGCGACCCAAGGGTCTCGCTCATGTTTATGGTACCCGGCAGCGGCAGCATTATCCGCGTGAACGGACAGGCCCACCTGAGTATTGATCCGGCCCTGTTGGACTCTTTCGCCGTGGGCGGCAAGCCACCGCGTTCGGTCATGGTCATGGAGGTGGTTGAAATATATTTCCAATGCGCCCGCGCTATTGTGCGATCGGATATCTGGAATCCTGATACACATGTTGTTTCCAAATCCCTGCCTACACCGGGTCAGATTCTGACCTCGATGACAGGTGGTAAAGTGGGTGGCGAAACTTACGATGCAGCGTGGGCAGGCCGAGCAGAAAAAACACTTTGGTAACAAGCCCCTAACGCTGACGTAGAATACCTAATCCTTTTTTGAGGACAACGCTGCGTCCCTTGTCGGCTTCACGGTAAACGATGAACAGCCCGGAACCGACAATCAGTATTAAGCCTATCCATGTTGTCATGGCTGGAAGCGCCCCAAAGAACACATAGCCCCACAACACTGTCCACAGGATATAGGTGTATTCAAATGGTGTCACAACGCTGGCGTCTGCAATGCGATAGGCTTGTGTTAACGCATAAAACCCAACCCCAGAAATAACGCCCAGTGCGATGAAATACAGCCACTCTGAACCTTCTGGCCAGAACCAAGCCCTATATAGAAACTGTAGACTGGGGTGGGTCGAGGTGGTTTCCTGACCCTGAAAGATCAGGCCCACGATGCCACCTGCAATAATAAAGAAAACCAGTGTGAATAGTGTCGTCGTGCCGCCGTTTGATCGGTTGCCCAATTTACGGGTAGCAATAATGGATGAGGCATAAAAGACAGCAGCCAGTAAGGCAAGAACGGCCGCAGGTTCAAACACGCTGGCCCCCGGCTGTATAACGACGACCACACCAACAAGGCCCATAATAACGGCAAGCCACCGTTGCAAGCCGATCTTCTCGCTTAAGAAAAAGATGGCCATGACGGTTACAAACAAAGGAGTAGAAAACGTAATGGCAGAGGTTTCCGCCATGCCAATGGCCGCCAACGCCATGTAATAGACGAAGTACGATGTGAAACCACCCGCAGCCTTGATCATTTGTAGCCAGAACGAACCGATTCGCATATCGCGCATGTCGCCTGTTACCCAGACGATGAACAGCACAACGGGCGCCGCGAACAAACCACGCAAGAAAACGATCTGATGAACGGCGTAATCCGTGCTCAGGGTCTTGATGATCACATCTTGCAAGGGAAAGACCGTTGTTCCCAATAACAGAAACAGAATACCGGCCAGCGGACGCTGTTCTCTTTCGTCTGAATCCGCATTTGGCATGCCAGCATCCTTGACCATGGTTTTTTCAAAACTTAGGTGCATATAATTATTGCTACAAACGAGATTATTTCAGGGTGACTCGGCTATTAATTCGTTGGACAATCAGCATTGTAGATTCAGGAAGAATCATGTCACAGGACAATCCGACAACCATCCATAAGGCGTACGGACAATATACTGACCCCGGCGGCCATGCGGCGCTGTTTGAAGTCTTACCGCACCACGTGGAAGGTTTGTGCGGCGTTATGCAGGGCCTGTTCATTCACGATTACAGCGGCGGCTTTCTGTATGGCGACCCGCCACGGGATAAAGACCTCACACCCCGTGAGACCGTGCCGGTGGCCGAGCGACTTGATCAGATTATGGGCGCCCATAACCAGTCATTGGATAGTGCAAGGCCCGTATTTGAGCGGCAGGTCGGAACCTGCCGGGATTACGCCCTGATGCTGTGTTCTATGTTGCGGCACCACGGCACAGCCGCCCGCGTGCGGTGCGGGTTTGCGCGGTACTTCGGGTTTAATGATTTCGACGATCACTGGCTGGTTGAATACTGGCGGCACGACGAAAGCCGTTGGGCCATGGCCGATGCTCAACTGGATGCGGCCCACCGGAAACATTACGACATATCATTCCCCATCCATGACGTGCCGACGGGCCAGTTTGTTTCCGCCTCAGCCGCATGGAAGATGATCAGGGTCGGCAGCTTTGATGCCAGCCAGTTCGGGCATGGTGATGACGACGGTGAATGGTTCATGCATGTGAACCTGATCCGTGACGTATTGGCCATGCAAAATAACGAGGTTTCGCCCTGGGATCAGTGGCGCGATGTCGATGGAGACAACCGCGTTCTGGACGATTCCATACGCACCTTGTGTGATGAGATGGCACACATGGCTATGAGGCCACAAACAAGGGCCTACATAACCAAGCCTGCCTGGCTGTAAACTTGTCGTTTGACTCATAACGTGAGAACGCCGACCTCGCAAACGGTACATAGTTTTCACCGTGCAAGGAACGAAAACTAACGGCAACCCGATTAACGTTGTGCGATTTTCATGCTGTCAGGTGGCGTTAAACCCTTTGATAGAGAGAGCCGTGGTGATTGCAACCAGCTGGGATTGTTCGCTTTCTGTCACACCGCCTTGTGGGTGTCCAATCTGAGGCAATTGTGCCCCATCCTCGATTAGTGCATCATCAATGGACCCGTGAGAGTTCGACCAGCGCAAAGATTTTTCCACTCAATCATCCAAGGTTTAGCAATCATGACAACCATTTCTGATTTCAAGCCGTTGAAAAAAGACGGCGCCCGGTCGCGCACGCTGCCGGGCTATGTCTACCATTCTTCTGAAATTTATGAGCAAGAGAAAACGTTGATTTTCGACCGCGTGTGGCAGGTTGTTGCCCATGAAGGCGAACTGGCCAACTCAGGTGACTATGTCACGGCAGAAATTGCTGAGGAAAAAATCTTCGTTATTCGCGATGATGATGGTGTCTTGCGCGCTTTCTATAATGTCTGTCAGCACCGGGCCCACACACTGTTGACGGGCACCGGCAATGTCAATAATACCATTATCTGCCCCTACCACGCCTGGGCCTATACAAAATCGGGTGCGCTCAAGGCGTCACGGTATACGAAAACCCTGCCCGACTTCGATCCAGCAGCATTCAGCCTGCGCGAAATTCGGCTGGAAATTGCCTGTGGGTTCGTATTTGTTAATCAGGACCCTAACGCCCTCTCTATTGAGGAAACCTGGCCCGGGTTCATTGATAGCGTCAATGAACATGTGCCGTGGTGGTCGGAATTGAGTTTTCATTCCAGATCAGACAGTGACGTTAACGGCCAGGATGATCACGCTTCAAACTGGAAGGTTCTCGCTGAGAACTGCCGTGAATGTTATCACTGCGCCCCGGCCCATCCGGCATTTGTCGATCTGGTGGACATGAAGAGATATAAGCGTGAGTACCATGATGGCTGGTTCCTAAATCAGGCTCCCGTCAACAAACATGATAACGCAGCCTACACTGTGTTACCCACTGAGCCCGTTCAGAAGGCAATGTTCTGGCATCTGTGGCCCAATAACGAGATCGGTATATCACCGGGGGAAAGAAACCTTTCCTCCTTTCGTTATTATCCGTCAGGTCCAGAGACCATGCGCATGAGTTCAATTAACGCGGCGGTTGCCGGCGTTGGTATCGGTGCTGAATGTTCGAATTACATGTGGAACGTCTTATGGCCTGAAGACGAAGGCATCTGTGACGCCGTCCAACAGGGCCTGAAATCCAAAGGGTATCGGCAAGGGCGATTTGTCATGGACGGCGAGTCGGGTGGTGAAAGCGAACAGGGTGTGCACGAGTTCCAGTTGCAGTATGCCAAAGTAATGAGGCTTCCTGTGGAGGAGTAAGGCCGCGGTTGTCTCACTTTATGCGGCAAGCCACAAAACTTGACGCAAATCAATGACGCATGGCCGCGAGCACTTCATATTGCCTGCCATGACCAAGGAAATTTTGCAAAAGTACGATAAGCTGGTGCCGCGCTATACCAGTTATCCCACCGCACCGCATTTCAGTGGCGATGTGTCAGCACCTGACTATGGCCAGTGGCTGCGCGACTTGCCGTTGACCACGCCGCTTTCGCTGTACGTCCATATACCGTTCTGCGATACGCTGTGCTGGTTTTGTGGCTGCAATACCAAAATTACCCGGCGCTATGACCCGGTGGCCTCATACCTCGAAACCCTGCTGGCTGAGATCGATCTGGTGGCTGATACATTGGGTCGAAAACACCCGGTGGACCATATCCATTGGGGTGGCGGTAGCCCGACAATCCTGACGCCCGCCGACACCGTGCGACTGGCTAACCATATCCGCAGTCGGTTTGAGGTGAACAGTCAGACAGAATTCGCCGTGGAGATCGATCCACGCGAAGTGGGGCAGGATAATTTGCTGGCCTTGAAAAAGGCCGGTCTTACCCGTGCGTCTATCGGCGTGCAGGACGTGAACCCCATCGTCCAGAAGGCCGTCAACCGCATCCAACCCGTTGAGGTGACCCGCCGTGTGTTGGGGGGCCTCCGGTATATGGGGGTTGATGCCATCAACATGGATATTATGTATGGCCTGCCCCATCAGACCATCGAAGGCATGGACCGCACCCTTGATGTGGTACTGGATATGCAGCCCAACCGGCTGGCGCTGTTTGGCTACGCCCACGTGCCGTGGATGAAGACACATCAGAAAAAAATCCCAGATGCCATACTGCCCGGTCTGGATGATCGACATGCCATGATGATGCGAGCCGCTGAACGCTTGTGTGCGGGTGGTTATCGCTGGATCGGACTGGATCATTTCGCCCGTGACGACGACGCCCTGACGCAAGCACTGGACGCGGGCAAGCTGCACCGGAATTTTCAGGGCTATACAGCAGATCCATGCGCGGCGTTGGTTGGTTTGGGGGCGTCCAGTATCGGCTCCATGCCGGGGGGCTATATCCAGAACCACACCCCGGTGCGTACTTGGCGCTCATGCATAGAGAAAGGCCAGCTACCCACCGCAAGAGGATACGCGCTATCGGATGAAGACCGCCTGCGCCGCCGTATTATTGAACGGCTCATGTGTGATCTGCACGTGGACGTGGAATTCGAATGCGATCAGATGGATATGCAACCTGATCATCTGTTGCCCGCATTCGATGCGCTGCATGAAGCCGAGCAAGACGGCCTGTGCCATATAGATGGCTGGAAGATCACCATACCGGAAAGCCGCCGCATCTTCATGCGCAGCGTCGCCGTGGCCTTTGATCAGTACATGCAACCGGACACCCAACGGCATTCACGGGCGATTTAGAATCACCTGAAATCTATTCGACCTCATACCTGAAATCGATTTCCTGATCCTGTTGGGTCAGGGCGGCTTCTTCTTCCAGCCATGTACGCATGGCCTTGATGCGGGGGTTATCCCAGGTACCGGGCGCACCGGCGATGTAGTAGCCGTAACCGATCTTCACGCTGCCATCGAACAGACGCACCAGACGACCGGTGGCCAGTGCGTCGCGAACCAGGACACTGCGGCCCAGCGCGATGCCCTGTCCGGCCATGGCGGCCTGAACGATGATGTGGGAATGTTCGATATGGATACCGCCTTTGGTGGTCACGTCGGCCACATCGTTGGCGATGAACCATTCATCCCAACCTTCGGGCATGATATCGTGCAAGAGTGTGTATTGCAGCAGATCACGCGGGTGATTGATGGGCGGGCCGTTTTTGATCATATCCGGGCTTGCCACCGGGAAGATTTCTTCGCTCATGAGAAACTGTATCTTACAGCCGGGCCAATCGCCCCGACCATAACGAATAGCCAGATCGACCTCGTCACGGGTGAAATCCACCAGCGCATCACCCATGGTCAGGCGCACATCCAGATCAGGATGGCGCTCCCGGAAATTACCCAGTCGCGGCACCAGCCAGGCGGAGGCAATTGAATCAAGCGTGCTCACCGTTAGATAGCCGGTGCGGCTGTTATCGCTGAGCTGGCGAACGGCGGCGGCCATGGTATCCAGACCGTCACGCACAGCAGGGAAAAGTGTTTGGCCAGCCTCGCTCAGTAGCAAACCCCGATTGATCCGCCGAAACAGCGGCTCGCCCAAAATATCTTCCAGCCCTTTGACCTGATGAGAGATAGCGGCCTGTGTGACGAACAGCTCTTCCGCCGCCAGTGTAAAGCTCAGGTGCCGCGCGGCGGCTTCAAAGGCCTTGAGACCATTTAGAGGGGGTAGCTGACGTGCCATACCTTAATCATTAGTTATTATTCGATCTTTTTCAATAGACTTCTAACAATAATCGGCTGAAATCCGGTCATTTCATAACAAAACACATCTTAGATCATTAGATTTTCTAATATATTCATCAAAATTCATCGTTTGTGGCGACTCACGAATATGCCTATCTATGGGTCAAGCGATCACGGAGGTCGCATTCACATAGAGCGCTGTTAGCTCACACCGGAGCAGACCAACAGCGGATAGAAAGGACAAGATCATGAGAAACAACAACACACACACTTATGACTACCCCGGCGTCGAAGTCGCCACTGATATCGTCGTAGCGTCGATCAACGCCATCACCCGGTTACCGGAAACTGCTTTTCGGGCTTTAACGGTTTGGCAGAAGCGGCATGAAGAACGCTTGCACCTGAACGATATGAGCGATCACTTGATCAAAGACATGGGCCTGACCCGCGGCGATGTACGACATGAAGTGAGCAAACCGTTTTGGGATGCCTAATACCCCGAGACGGTGATCTCACCCTCTCACGACCCTGTACCTTCCCTGGTACTTTTACCTGAGGGCCGATGTTCGCATCGGCCCTTTTTTTTATTTTCACCACAGAGGCACAGAGAAAAAGAGAAGAGCAAAGAGTAACTAATTTTTTCTTCTCTCCTTCTCTGTGCCTCTGTGGTGAAATCTTCCTCAGACAGTCAGGACGATTTTGCCCGTTGAACGCCGCTCGACCAGAGTCGTTAGGGCTTCCTGCACATCTTCCAGCGCAAACGTATGTGATACGTGTGGCTTCAGATCACCCGACGCATACCAGCTTAGTAGCTCTTCCATGGAACGACGGATCATGTCCGGGAACAGGGTACGCAGGCCTTCAAACGTATAGCCGATAGCCGTTATATTCTTGACCAACAACAGGTTGGCCGGAATTTCCTGCACCTTGCCACCGGCAAAGCCGATGATCAGCATACGGCCACCGGGGCGGGTACAGCGTACACTGTCGTTAAACAAGTCGCCGCCCACCGGATCGTAAATCACATGCGCGCCCAATCCGCCGGTCAGTTCCTTGACCCGGTCGCGCACGTTCTCTTTTGTGTAGTCGATCAGATGATCGGCACCGTGCTGGCGAGCAATTTCCAGTTTCTCAGGCCCGCCGGCAGAAGCAATCACCGTGGCACCCAAATATTTACCGATTTCCACCGCCGTCAAACCCACACCACCAGCCGCGCCATGCACGACCAGAAATTCACCGGCTTGAAGGTTAGCCCGCTCAACCAAGCCCACATGGGAGGTGCCGTATGCGATGGGAAATGCAGCGGCGCTGGCCCAGTCCATTGAATCCGGGATGGCATAAACACAATTGGCCGGTGCCACCACTTCTTCGGCATATCCACCAAACAATACATTGGCCATGACACGTTGACCGACCTGGACCGAAGTCACACCATCCGCCACTTCGGTAACCTCGCCCGCGACTTCCATGCCCGGTGAGAAAGGCAATGCGGGTTTGAGCTGATACTTGCCTTGAACAATCAGGGTATCAGCGAAATTGATGCCTGCCGCATGAACCCGGATACGCACGTCTCGGGCTGCCGCGCCGGGTACGCCAGGCGGACCAAAGGCTGGCTTATCCACCTCACGCACGGTGAGAGATTGTAGACCGTCAAACGTTTCGCAAACAACAGCGCGCATGGAAAGTTCCTCTGGGATCAAATAACAACCGTACTATATCAGATCAAAGGAATTACGGAACGTATCGCATGCGCGCAAGCTGTTTGTGCCTCAAGTCAGGTCGTCGCTGCTGACATTCAGCGCACCGGCCAAAGCTGAGATAACTTTTACCGTGCCGGTGCGGCTGCCTGTTTCGATCTGTGACAGGTACCCGGCAGAAATGCCCGCCGTAGCGGCCAGGTCTTTGGATTTAAGGCCACGGTATTCGCGCCATACTTTTACCGGGTTGGCACCACTTGTCAGACGGGACGCCACATCGGCACGCATTTTATCAGCCGTGCCTTTTACTTTGCCCTTTCGGGCCGATGTTCGCCCGGATTGACCCACCAGTTCTTCATAAGTTTGAAGGCTGAGGATCACCAGGGTCTCGCCGCGACCCGCATCTATAAACTGAGGCTCCATCATTGCCTTATCCTTTCAATGTTCTATTCTAACGTTTGTATTATTAGCATAATGCTAATTTATTTACAATACGCTAATTTATATTAAGGGCGTTCAGCATGCGTGGGTATTTTGGAATCGGCGTTGAAGGTATCAGCAAGGCCCGCAATGTGGGCAGCCTGTTCCGCTCTGCTCATGCGTTTGGGGCCAGCTTTATGTTTACGCTGAACGCCACCTATACCCGCGCCGAAGGCAACCAAACGGATACCTCGCAAGCTACCGGGCACGTGCCGTTCTATGATTTTCCGGATACGGCCTCGCTGATTTTGCCCAGCGACTGCACGCTTGTGGGTATCGAGCTGACCGATGATGCCATTGAATTACCCAGCTTCCACCACCCGGCCCAGGCCGCCTATGTACTGGGGCCGGAGAAGTCATCCCTGTCACCCGCATTGCAGGATCGTTGCGATTTCATTGTGAAAATCCCGACCAAGTTTTGCGTCAATGTGGGATTGGCCGGTGCCATTGTCATGTACGACCGGACCATTTCCATGAGCCGCTTTGCCGACCGCGCCGTACAGGCCGGTGGACCAACAGAGCCGATGGCCGCCCACAAACACGGTGGCATTTACAGTCGCAAGGGCATGAAAAAATTCGAAGCACCACCGCCTGTGGCAGAATCAAAGATCATCGACTAGAGCAAAACCGGAGCAAATGGGTTCATTTGTGAACGTGGCTTTGCGGCAATATTAATAAGTTAGAGCATTTCTGGTGAACCAGGTTTCACCGGGAATGCTCTAACAGGCCTGAGTCCAAAATTCCCACCAGAGGGGCTAAATCCTGATAACCCGCGGTTAGCAAGGTATAGTCACCATCCTTCACCGTGATAACGGTGGGATAACCTGTAACACCCAGTTGCCGCGCCGCATTAAAATCACCCGCCGTCTCGTAGGCGCTGGCAATGTCACCAAAGTGATTATCAAACGTGTCACCGTCCAGACCCAGATCGACGGCGATCCGGCTGAGAACAGCGCCGTCTGTCACATCCTGATTCTCACTGTAAAATTCGCGTTGCACGGCCTCAAAATAAGGTAGCGTCTTTGTCGGTGACATACGACGCACCACGCCCACCGCACGACAAGGCGGTTCTGTATCGTAAACAAATCCATCGCGATCAAAGAATGACATATCGAACGGCTGTCCCGACCGCGCCGCGACACTTTCCCAGTGGTGCTTGATCTCGGACTTCATATCGTCATCCATCGCCGTTCTGGTCAGTGGGCGAAGCCCGCCCATAATCGGCGTGATAGTGGCCCGGCCAGCCAAATGATCCACAAGACCATTCATTACCGGAGCGAACCCCCAACACCACGAACACATGGGATCAGCCACATAGAGAATTTCCCGGTTCATGTGAGGTACCTTTTATTCGGTGATGGTGGCGTTATCCGCATCGGCCTTTTCGGCCTCATCTTTTTCACTTTGGCGCGCGGCGCGCAATTTTGCCACGTCACGTTCGCTGGCTGATTTCAGCTGACCACATGCGGCCAGAATATCACGCCCGCGTGGCACCCGGATGGGGGCAGAAAATCCACCATCATTCAGAATTTCGGCAAACCGCTTCATATGATGCGGTTCGGAACAATCGTAGGCAACACCCGGCCACGGGTTGAAGGGAATCAAGTTGAACTTCACCGGAATGCCCTTGACCAATCGCACCAGTTCCCTGGCGTCGGCCGCAGAATCATTGATGCCCTTGAGCATGACATACTCAAATGTAATGCGCCGGGCATTGTTGGCACTAGGATACCGGCGGCACGCCGCCAGCAGATCCTTGATCGGGTGTTTCTTGTTAATGGGGACCAGAACATCGCGCAGCTCGTCCGTGACCGCGTGCAGGCTGACGGCCAGGTTCACGCCCAGATCATCGCCACAGCGGTCCATCAACGGCACAACCCCGGATGTGGAAAGCGTGATACGGCGCTTGGAAAGGGCGATGCCTTCGCCGTCCATGATAATCCGCAAAGCCTTGGCCACGTTGTCATAGTTCAGCAGCGGCTCACCCATGCCCATCATAACGATGTTCGATAACAACCGGGTGCCTTGAGGTGAGGGCCACTCGCCGTAACTGTCACGCGCGGCCATGAACTGACCAACGATTTCAGCCGAGGTCAGGTTCCGCACCAACTTCATGGTGCCCGTATGACAGAACGTACAGGTGAGCGAACAGCCGACCTGGCTGGACACACAAACCGCGCCGCGATCATCTTCCGGGATAAAGACGGTTTCGACCTCATTGCCGTCCGGGAAATTAAACAACCACTTGCGGGCGTTATCAGATGACGTCTGCTCGCGTGTGATACCTGGGCGTTCCACCACAAATTGTTCGGCCAGCTTTGCGCGCAAATCCTTGGCCATGGTCGTCATTTGGTCGAAGTCGGTTTCGCCTTGGTGGTAGATCCAGTGCCATAGCTGTTTGGCACGAAACGCCGGCTCGCCAATATCGGCCAGCGTTTGCGTCAATTCTTCACGCGAAAGGCCCACCAGATTTACTTTCCGGGCGGTCTCATCGTTGATTGAAGCGGGCTGGGCATTGTTCATGGCCCCTTACATACAGATGCACATACAGAAAGGCTACTCATTTGATCTAGATCATGGTTGATGTTTTTCAATACCCATAAACATGATGTGGTTTTAACATTTCAGGGAGTTTTCGTCATGGCATCACTTGGTGGACAGATATTTTTGGTATTGATTACCAGCATGTTGGTTGGATTTTGCGCCGTGTTGTATTGGGCAAATAAACGCACCGGTAAGGATTTTCCATCCAATAACTAGGTTTACTGTGTGATCATGGCGCGATTATTTTTTTGAAATCTGTTTATTTTCAATAGGTTACTATATTTACTTCGATGGTGAATATAATTCGTTCCCCACGGCGTAAACCTTTGCTTTGCGAACATCACCAACAGGCATAGAGTCCGGCAGTAATCGAACTCTAAAGGCTGACAGCGATGGCAGACGAACAGGAAACCAGACGTCCGAGCGTACTCGTCCGACTAGGCCTGTATTGTGTTGTGCCCATTCTATTACTGGGCGGGGCTGGCTACCTCTATGCCAAAAGCGGTCGCTACATCACCACGGAAAACGCCTACGTCAAAGCCGACATCGTTCAAATCAGCACAAATATTGATGGCTTGATCACAAATGTATTTGTGAATGAGAACCAGCACGTGAATGAGGGCGACCCGGTATTCGCCATTGATCCACGCCCATTCGAAAAGACGGTGGCAATCGCATCAGCAGATATGGCATCTGCGCGACAAACGATTGAGGCTATGCGTGCACGCTACCAGTTGGGCGAGGCGGCCATTAAATCCGCTAAAGAACGGGTTCGCTACCTCAAGAGCGAGTTTAACCGTCAGCAGGAATTACTGGCCGATGGCGTTGGTACTCAAGCCAAATTTGATGAAACCGAACACAACCTGAAAATGGCTAAACGAGAGCTGACCAGCGTTCGTGAAGACAACCGGATTGTTCTGGCAGAACTGTCAGGTGATGCGGATATTGCCGTGGAACAGCACCCCGCCTACCTGCACGCCGAAGCAAAATACGATATCGCCGCCCTCAACCTGTCCTATGCCCGAGTGAATGCACCCACATCCGGCATCCTGACCCATGTGAGTGTGGAGCCTGGTGAATACGTAGAAGCAGGTGAAATTCTGTTGGCAATCGTAGGAACAGAAGACCTGTGGGTTGAAGCCAACCTGAAAGAAGTTGATTTGGAGCACCTGAAAGTTGGCCAGAGCGCCACTGTCATTCTGGATAGCCTGCCTGATGTAGAATGGCAGGCCACCGTCGACAGCATCAGCCCGGCAACCGGCGCTGAGTTTTCGGTGTTGCCTGCCCAGAATGCCACCGGTAACTGGGTTAAGGTCGTACAACGCATTCCCGTCCGTCTTGTGCTGGCGGACCGTCCGGGTGCTGACGCTTTGCGCGCTGGTTTGACCGCAGCGATCAGCATCGATACGGAACGCGAACGCAGCATGGCCACCCTGATCGGTAGTGTCTTTGCTCAATCATCCAGTGACTAATCACCGGCATGGCTGAATCAGATCAGGCGCTAGCCGATAACGTCGAAGAAGACATTCATCCTGAGTTCATTACCTTTCGCGCCGTTCTGGTGCTGCTGGTCGCGACGCTGGCAACCGCGTCTTATTCCTTTACCTGGAATGCCGTATCCATCGCACTGCCGCATATGAAGGGCACGTTCTCGGCGACCACGGATCAGGTCACCTGGGTGATGATTTCCTATGTTGTAGGCAGCGCTATGGCTACCGCCTCGGTCAGCTGGTTCGCTGGCCGGTTTGGGCGACGGCGCATGTTTCTGTTGGCGATCACCGGTTTCACGCTGACCCAATTTGGTTGTGCTACGGCGGCCACACTGGAAACCGAAGTCGCCTGGCGGTTCGTTCAGGGCGTCATGGGCGCCCCCTTGATTCCATTAACGCAGGTTATTGCCGTCAACGCATTCCCCAAGGCGCGGTATACACAAGCAACGTCCCTGTGGGCGCTTGGCTTCATCCTCGCCAATGTTGTTGCGCCGACGCTGGCCGGCTACATCATCGATGATTTTGGATGGCCTGCGATATTCTTTGTGACGGTGCCCATTTCTACCATATGCCTGTTGGCCGGATACGTGTTAATTCCGGCCTCGCCACGTCAAAGCAAGCCCATGGACTGGATCGGTTTCCTGAGCCTCATTCTAGCCGTCGGGTGTTTTCAGCTGATGATATCACGTGGCGAGCGCCTGGACTGGTTTTATTCCCCGGAAATCATTGCCGAGGCTATTGCAGCGATCATTTTCGTTCACACGTTTATCGTCCGAACTATTCTGGCGACCAGTCCGTTCATTGACCGGTCCCTGTTTACGGACTGGAACTTTGTGCTGGGGCAGTTTTGTGTCTTCGCCGTTGGCATGTCCATGTTCATCCCGCTTATGCTGATCCCGCTTCAACTTCAACAACTGGGTGGTTATCCTGCATCAGAAATTGGGGTCCTGATCATGGCCCGTGGCGTGGGCTCAATCATCAGTTTGATTTTCATCAGCCGCATGGGCGACAAGTTTGAACCGCGTACACTGATGACGTTCGGCCTTGTTATCACTGCGGCCGGTACCTGGATGATGTCTCAATGGACGCCGGATGTTCGGGCCACGGATGTGTTCGCGGCGAACTTTGTCATGGGCATTGCGGTTGGTTCCGTGTGGGCGCCCATGAACAAGCTGGCGCTGGCCCGCCTGCCCAAGAGGGTTCAGGATCAGGGCTTCGCGGTGTTCTATCTGGTCTTTGATATGGGCTATGCCATTGGCACCGCTTTGATCATTGCCCTGTTTACCCGCCACAGCCAGATTGGCCATGCACTGTTTGCCGAGCACATCTCGCCCTTTAACCGTGGCTTGCAAAGCAGCAACGCGATAAATGGTGGCTGGGATATTTCAGGGGTTGAAGGCTTGGCCGCCATCGACAACGAAATAACGCGACAGGCCGCCGCCGTTGCCTTCAACAACTCTTATATGGTTCTCAGCGTCGTGTTACTGAGCATCATCCCCATTCTGCTATTCTTCAGAAAACGCCCAGAAGATTAGCCTAGATCGCCCTAATCCAAAGGCAACCTGGCCTTGATCAGACCTTCCATATGGTGGTCCCGATCAGCTGGTTCTTTAAAGTATTGTGTCGCCATATGGGTGTTGATCGTGTAATCGGGTGACGCTACCAGAACCTCACCGGTGTGCTTTTCCGCATTCACCATATCCCCCAAATAAGCATAGCTCGCAGCAATATAGGTGTGCTGCATCGCATTCGGTGAATTGATGTGCTTAAAAGCCTTGATAGCGTCTTCATACCGATGAGCAACAGAATAGGCTCGGCCAAGATGGCTCCAAAAGCGGAGTGGATGGTGTGGGTTAAGCTGCATTGCCCTGGTGATCCATTCGATCCCTGTTTCAGCATGGCCCATCCAGGTCATTAGTTCACCGTATTGCACCACAACCAGATCGTAGTTCGGATTCAAGGACAGGGCTTTTTCGTGGTGCATCATGGCCTTGTCAAATTCACGCCAGGTAATGTAGATCGCCCCTGCCACGCGATGCGAATCAGCGTCGCTATCATCCAACTCCAATGTCTTTCTGATTTCTTCTTCGGATTCCACAAAGGATCCATCAAACTCACCTTCATCCCAGCCGTAAGCCCCCGCTTGAGCCATTACACATAAACGCCAGGCCCGGGCGTGAACGTAATTTGGATCCAGTTTGATCGCCCGTTCAAGAAGTCCGAGCGCTTTCTTGTTGGCGTCTCGCTCAGAGCGGTGGTGCAGTACCTTGCCAGCAAGAACACATTCATAAGCGCGCATGTTGGTCGTTGGTTTTCGGCGGGCGCGGTCATGACCATCAGCCTCAATACGGCCCGGTAGAGTTGATATAATCGCTGCTGTCATTTCATCCTGAATATCAAAAATATCTTCAAGATCGCGATCATATTTTTCTGCCCAGACGTGGCGATCCTCTACACCGTCAATAAGCTGCGCTGTGACGCGAACTCTATTGCCAGCCTTTCGAACGCTTCCCTCCAACACATACCGGACACCCAGCTCCTGGGCCACATCTTTGGCTCTGACGGCTTTTCCTTTGAAGGTAAATGTTGAGTTACGAGAGATTACGAATAGTTCGTTGAACCGGGACAGTTGGGTCAGGATGTCTTCCGTTAATCCATCAGCGAAGAACTCCTGTTCCGCATCATTGCTCATGTTGTCGAACGGCAAAACGGCGATGGAAGGTTTCCATGTATCCGGCTCGGGCGAAGAGCCGGGCTGTTCAGATGTTTCCGGGAGGGCCAAAGACAAAGCCTCACTAACCAAACCCAATTTGATAGCAAATGCCTGAATTGGGTTCGACACATGCTTGACTTGCTGTGGCCCCATATCCTCAAACTCGACATTGATGCGATTTCTAATCTGATCATAGACACCACCTGAAACTATAATCCCGCCCGGCGACGCTAATGCCTCCAAGCGTGCCGCAACGTTAACACCTTCACCGTGAATATCTTCACCATCATCAAAAATATCACCCAGGTTCACCCCAAACCGGAAGTTTAACGTGTTGGATGCTAAACCTTCCTGCATGGTAATTGCGCAATTGACGGCATCCAACACTGTTGGAAACTCAACCAAGAAACCATCGCCTGTGAGTTTGACGATTTTACCGCGGTGTTTTTCTACCTGAGGCTTAACGACTTCATCACGCGCAGCAGTCCAGGCGGCAACGGTGCCGCTGGTATCGTATTCCACAAGCTTGGTATAACCAGCGACGTCAGCAGCAAGAATTGCCGCCAGCCTTCGCGTCTCACTAGCCCCACTCATGGCCCCTCCATCTACGATGCGCAATTCTAAACAAATTGACGAAAAGCTCAATGAATGTCGTCGGTGATATCAACAAACGGCTGATTCAGGGGCACGCCACAACAGAGCATTCAATTTGAATTCTGGTGGTCGAGGCTCCAGCAATCCGATATTTCTGGCACTATAGTTAGTCCAGTCCCTCCGCCACGGTGTCAACAGCGCCCTTGACCGCCGCCACGACAGTGTCAGCTTCGGCGCGATTCAGACACAGCGGTGGGGCCATGCCAAGAATGTCGCCCTGTGGCATGGCACGGGCGATAACACCATTGGCCAGTGTTGCCGCCGCAATCTGTGGCCCAACCTTCAACGCCGGATCAAAAAATTCCCGGTTGTCGCGATCTTTCACAAACTCGATTGCCGCCAACAGGCCTTCACCGCGCACGTCACCCACGATGGGATGATCACCGAGCGCGTCTCTCAGGCTTTGGTTAAAGTACGCCCCTGTATCGCCTGCATTGGCCACAAGACCTTGCTTGTCGATCACGTTCAGGTTGGCCACACCAGCGGCCACACATATGGGATGGGCTGAATAGGTCCAGCCATGGCCGATGGGGCCCATTTTATCTGAGCCATCTTCCAGAATTTTCCAGATGCGATCATGGACAATAACCCCAGACAGCGGTGCATAAGCACTGGTCAGACCTTTGGCGATGGTAATCAGATCAGGCTCCATGCCGTAATGTACGGACCCGAACATGGTACCCAAGCGACCAAACCCGGTGACCACTTCATCAGCGATCAACAGGATATCGTGCTTTTTCAGCACGGCCTGTATTTTCTGCCAGTATCCTGCCGGTGGCGGCACGATACCGCCCGTACCCAGAACCGGCTCGCCAATAAAGGCCGCGATGGTGTCGGGGCCTTCGGCCTGAATGAGCGCCTCAAGCCGTTCGGCGCATTGCGTTGAAAACTCTTCTTCGCTCTGATCCCGATCTTCGCGGCGGAAATAATACGGCGCGTCCGTGTGCAGAACCGGCGACAAGGGTAGATCAAATGCGTTGTGAAACAGCTCCAGCCCTGTGAGGCTGCCGGTCATCAAACCGGAGCCATGATAGCCGCGCCAGCGCGAAATGATTTTCTTCTTTTTCGGCCGATCCAGAATGTTGTTGATGTACCACACCAGCTTGATGTTGGTTTCGTTGGCGTCTGATCCGGACAGCCCGAAATAAACATGATTCAGGCCTTCAGGGGCGCGATCAGCGATCATGCCGGCTAGCGTGATGGATGCCTCGGTGCCATGGCCCACATATGAATGATAGTAGGCCAGCTCATGCGCCTGTTTGGCGATGGCATCAGCGATTTCCGTATTACCGTAACCTACATTCACACAATACAGACCTGCAAAGGCATCCAGGCTTTCCTTACCGTCCCGGTCAACAATGGTCACCCCCTTGCCACCGGTCACAATACGGGTCGGGCTCTCGCCACGGGAATGGGTTCCCACATGGGTTGAGGGATGGAAAAAGTGATCCCGGTCAAGGGCGTCCAATTGATCATTTTTAAGCATAGAAAACTCCGATTACAGCCCGCAGGCTTTGCGTGCCGCATTATAGGCGGCGGTAAATCCGGTAAGAGAATATGTGTCTTTGGTCTTGGTGCCACGCCAAGACTTGCCCGTCACAATCATGGCTGAGCCTTTCTTCATGGCATTGACCATTTTTTTGTCTGTCGCTGAATCACGTGCCCAGGCGGTGCTACCGCTGGTAAACAATTCGAACTTCCCGCCGCCGATGGTCACCGTTGCATCCAGGCCTTTCTGATAGTCATACCCGGCCTCAATACTGATCACATCGAGTTCCTTCACCGCCGGGCGGTGCGTGACCAGGATGTAGATATCGCCGCGTTTTGTGTAATCACCCTCGTCTTTTTGCGGCTCAGATCCGGCGAAGCAAACAGGTGATCCGCCTTCGACCGTTTTGAATACGGTCCAGACCCCGTGCTCGCTCAAAGCCTCGGCGTGCGCCACCGTTATAAAGAGGGTGACGCCGATAAACAGGGCGGCGGCTGACATTAAATGTTTCATGTGGTCTTTCCCGTGGACACCGACTATTGCAAATGCCATACGTGCGGGTCATCGTAAAGCTGTGAATTGGTTAAATCTAACGCTTAAGGACATAACCCATGAATCTTTCGGATTCCTTACTGGTAGAGGTCAGTCGGGGCACCATGGTAGAAAGCGTCCACACGTGTGATGCTGTGGTCGTCAACACGTCGGGTGACGTGATTGCCGCATGGGGAAATCCAGATCGCGAAATTTATTCCAGATCATCAGCCAAGCCACTACAGGGCTTACCCTTGGTCGAAACGGGGGCCGCTGATCATTTTGGCTATACCGAAGCCGAGATCGCCTTTGCTTGTGCCTCACACAGCAGTGAGGAGAAACACACCGCCACCACGGCCGCTATTCTTGCGCGCATCGGGTTGGGCGAGCCCAATCTAGAGTGCGGTGCTCACCGACCTTATCACGAACCCACCACCGATCAGATGATCAAGGCGGGCATTGAGCCCAACCGCATGCATAACAATTGTTCAGGCAAACATGCCGGGTTTCTGAGCACCGCCGTACATATGAACGAAGACCCCGCCGGATACATTCAGTACGAGCACCCGGTTCAGCGCCGAATCACCCAGACCATGAGCGAAATGATGGACTGTGACCTGACCGCCACGTCGCGGGGGGCCGATGGGTGTGGCATCCCGGTTCTGGGCATGCCGCTGGCTGCACTGGCGCTCGGCATGGCCCGTATGGCGGATCCATCGGGGCTGGGCGATGTTCGCGAAAACGCCACCCGCTGCATTGTCAGCGCCATGGCATCGAACCCGTTCATGGTCGCCGGCACCGGCCGCGTCGATACGGTCGCCATGGAAGCCATGGGTGGCCGTGTGACGCTTAAAGGCGGGGCCGAAGGTGTCCACATTGCCATCGTCCCCGAACGCGGTATCGGTATCGCGTTAAAAGCCCACTGTGGGCAAAAGCGCGCGTCGGAGCTGGCCATCCTGTGGGTTCTGCAAAACCTGGGCATCCTGGGCGACAGCGCTGCCAGCCAGTTGACCGAATGGCTCAACCCACCCATAACCAATTCTCTGAACAATACAGTTGGCACCGTTGGCATACGTGAACAACGCGGGTGAGCACAAAAACACCCCAATCCACCTGGCGCGCTATCGCGTGGATGGTTGGGGCCTTGCTGTCGTTTATCATGATGGCCGTTGCGGGCCGTGAACAATCGTTCGAACTAAACACCTTTCAAATCATGTTCTATCGCAGCGTGGCCGGCCTGCTTATCGTCGCAGGCTTGTTCTGGTGGCAGGGCTGGCGCCTGGCCAAAACCCGGCGTTTTCGCGACCATGTGGTTCGTAATGTTATTCATTTCAGCGCGCAATATGTCTGGCTCTACGGTATTGCCGTCCTGCCCTTGGCACAGGTCTTTGCCATCGAGTTCACCACGCCCATCTGGGTATGCATTCTGGCGGTACCGATGTTGGGTGAAGCCCTGACCCGTTGGCGCGTGATATCCATCCTGTTGGGCTTTATCGGCGTGATGGTGGTGCTGAGGCCCGGCACCGGTGAAACCACGTTTGATCTCACAACGTTGGTGGTGATGTGGTGTGCGGTAGGCTTCGCGCTGACCAATATCAATACCAAGCGTCTGGTGCGAACGGACGCACCATTGACGATTATGTTTTATATGGCGGTGATCCAGTTGCCGATCGGATTTTTCCCCTCACTGGCACAAGGGTGGGTGTGGCCCACGTGGGCCATGTTGCCATGGATATTTGTATTGGGCGCTGCGGCCATGAGCGCGCATTTCTGTTTGGCACAGGCGCTTAAAATTGCCGATGCCGGATTGGTGGTGCCCATGGATTTCATGCGGCTACCGCTGATCGCAGTGGTGGGCTTCCTGCTTTACAACGAAGTATTTGATCCGTGGATACTTGTTGGTGCCGTCATCATCGTGATTGGTAACGTCATTAATATCCGGGCTTCAAAAGAAACCGCCAAAACCGCCGCCTGAGGCTTGCTCCTTATGCGAAATTGGCCTAATTTCCGGCGCGTTTAAACCCGTGCAGAAAGTCACCGAAATGTCCGCATTCGAAGCAAAAGATATCAACAAAGTTGTCCTGGCGTATTCAGGGGGTCTGGATACGTCCGTGATCCTGAAATGGTTGCAGGAAACCTATGAATGCGAGGTGGTGACATTCACCGCTGATCTGGGACAGGGTGAAGAACTTGAACCAGCACGCGAGAAAGCCTTGCGCGCCGGTATCAAGGAAGAAAACATCTATATCGAAGACGTGCGCGAAGAGTTCGTGCGCGATTTCGTATTCCCCATGTTCCGTGCCAACGCCATCTATGAAGGCACCTATCTGCTGGGCACCTCCATCGCCCGACCGCTGATCTCCAAACGCCAGATCGAGATCGCCCGCGAAGTGGGCGCCGATGCGGTTTCGCACGGTGCCACCGGCAAAGGCAACGATCAGGTCCGGTTTGAATTGGGTTATTACGCCTTGCAACCAGACATCAAGATCATCGCACCGTGGCGCGAATGGGACCTCACATCACGCACGCGGCTGATCGAATACGCGGAACAAAATCAGATCGTCGTGGCCAAAGACAAACGCGGTGAGCCGCCGTTCTCTCAGGATGCCAACCTGTTGCACGTATCCAGCGAAGGCAAAATGCTGGAAGACCCGTGGATAGAGCCTGATTGGGATCTGGTGCTGACGCGCGTAACGCCGCCGTGGCTGGCCCCCGACACGCCGCTTGAAATCACCATTGATTTCGAAGCCGGTGACCCGACCCATGTGAACGGCGAGAAACTGTCCCCCGCCGCCCTCCTGACCAAGCTGAATGAGCTGGGCGGTGCCAACGGTATTGGTGCTTTGGATATTGTTGAGAACCGCTACGTGGGCATGAAGTCTCGCGGCGTGTATGAGACGCCGGGCGGTACCGTGCTGTTCCATGCCAGACGGGCCATGGAAAGCCTCACCATGGACCGCGGTGGCATGCATCAGAAAGACGAGTTGATGCCGCGTTATGCCGAGATTGTTTACAACGGCTTCTGGTTTTCACCCGAACGCGAAATGCTACAGGCCGCGATCGACAAGGCCAGTGAAATGGTTTCAGGCACCGTGCGCCTGAAATTATATAAGGGCAACGTCATCACTACAGGGCGTAAATCACCCAATAGTTTGTACAGCGAAGAACTGGTCACGTTTGAAGAGGACAGCGTCTACGACATGCGCGACGCCGAAGGCTTCATCAAACTGAACGCCCTGCGCCTGCGTACTCTCAAGGCGCTGGCTGATAGTAAAGACTAAGCGCTCGCCTGTATCATGAGCGTCAATTTCTTCTGACGTAAGAAACCCGCAAGCGAATGTTTTTCGGCATCTCGTACGATAAAATTTCGTTGATATGCCGGTAATAAATGTAGCCGATTTCTGTAGCCATTTGACGACAATTGATCATTCCGGAATGACATTTCGGCCTGCAAAGCATTGATTATATTTATCTTATCTTTTCGGTTGGCGCGGCGACCTTAGGCATCTGGCGTATCGTTTAGATACAGCGTATTCAAACCCGGTTACCCCTTGAAAATATAAAATCTGCCATCATGTATATGAACACCGCATAGAGACGCCATTCGGGCGTTATAAGGAAAATTTAAACAAGGAGCCCTCTATGGCTGATCCCGTTGTTGCACAAGCTTCTCCCTATATGACTGATGTAGAGGAAGGCAAAACCTACACTTGGTGTGCCTGTGGTCGCAGCGCCAACCAGCCATTCTGTGATGGCTCACACGCCGGTACGGGGATTGAGCCTGTGTCCTATACTGCGACGGAATCCAAGCGCGTTCGATTCTGCGGCTGTAAGGCCAGCAAGAAGGGTGCATTGTGCGATGGCGCACACAACAATTTATAAATGCGATGGCGCACACAACAATTTGTAAATGCGATGGCGCACACAACAATCTGTAAACCTGAATATCCGGGCAACTATACCAAAGCAGCGCGCCGGGAGAGGCTGTCCGCGGACCAGTATTCGTTGCGGTCATAATACTTTGGCACCGACGGAACATCGTCGGGCAGGATGACCCATGGCTGTTTCGACGCGGTGAAAATGTGAATGTCGGGTGGGATATCCGCTGGCGTTTCCAGGGTTCCCACGCGGATGAATTTGAGCGCATCACCAGCCCCGCCATAATGGCTCCAAAGAGCCACCTTGCAGGCCACGCAGCGGATGAATTTTTGGCCCCGACCACTTTCAGACGGTGTATCCACGGTTTCCACCGTGCCTTGCATCAGTGTTACCCGATCTGACTCGATCATGGCATTGAGGGCAAACGCGGTGCCGGATTCCCGTTGGCAACTGGTGCAATGACAGCAATGCACGAAAATGGGGCGCCCGATCATCTGGTAGCGCACAGCGCCGCAAGCGCAGTGGCCTTCGCGGACTTGTTGACTATCCGTTGTCATGGGGTGGGCCTCCTTGAATGGTCAGGTCATCGTTCCGGCTAGTGTTCGGGCTTTTGTTCGGATTTGGCCGACTCGGTATCACCAGTATGGCGTGTCATAACGCCCAGGGTGGTTTTCACAGAGGCCAATTGGGCTTCCTGCGACTGGCGGGCCTGTTCCAGATCAACAATGGTTTTGCGCAATGTGACGAGGTTATCATCAAACTGGTTATCCTGTCGGCAAATTCGTGTATTCAGTTCCCGGCCCAGCGTTTTGATGTGTTTCATCTGGATTCCAGACTTCTTTTCCATGTCACGCAATGCACTCATGATCGAGCCGGTCAGAGCATTCAATTCCTGGTCCTGTTGGTGAAATCTTTCCGACACGTGGACATCCATATCCGCCTTGCACTGATCCACCTGGCGCTGGGCTCGTTTCGCTATCTCAATGGATACAGCGATCGCCAGCACACCCATGCAAATACCCAGGATGGCCAAGATTACGGGGAAGGGTCCAATGCTGCTCATACATAACCTTTACCACCAAAATAATGTTACCGTCACCTTTAAATTCCCTGATGGATGGTGCTTTCTTGCTGTTTGGTGCGCATTATCACACAAATCGAAACGATTTACTTTCGATTGTGAAACGATCTCAACGTGGGGTCACGGTCAAGCCAATAGCAATAGAGCGCAATCGGAGCCAGGGTCAGATTTATATCACGCATCATGCCTGGCCTAGCCATGGTGCGGGTCAGGATATAGGGTGTAGCCGCCTTGTTATTGCGCTCCACAAATTCGACCAATCCGTCAGGCCGATTTTCCGGCGAATTATAACGGTCGGTCCAATCGATTTCGTATACATGATCGGGCAATCCCGATTCAGGATGCAGGGTCATCAGATCCATGGCCCCGCCACGCCAACTGGCATAGTGCAATCCGGCCACAGACTTGGCCCCCAACCATTGCGATACCAATGCCGTCTCCGCCAGACGCGGGAAGACCTGATCCTCGGCGGCGACCGGGCCAAACAGGGCGCTGTAAAGACATGGGCTGGTCAGATAGACCTTGAAGGCCACCGCGCGCTGGAATCTTTTGCAGTCTCTGTCCACACGGGCCAGGCGGCGGATCAAAAATGCCGATTCCAGATAATCGAGATACTTGCGCAAGGTATTCTTGGCGATGCCGGCGGCCTTGGCCAAGTCATCCATGCTGACCTCACGCGCCGTATTGAACGCCAGCAGGGCAAACACCCGGTTCAGTTCCTGGGCATCATTGATGCCGTACATACCGGCCAGGTCTTTGCGCAAAACGCGGTCAGACACACCATCACGAATGAAGGTGGGCGCGGGCGCGCCGTCGCGCTGGCTGCCCAGCACGCCTTCCAGAAAACCGCCGAAATTCACGTAGCGGTGGAATTCTGCGTTCAGGTGCACAAGCGCGCCTTTCTTCACGGCTACGTTCACGCGGGATTGACCGTCGCTACCCGTGGATTCGCGCAAATCAAACAACTCGGTCTCGCTGCCCCGGTAGCGCATGAATTCCAGAAACGTGAGCGGCGGCAGCACGAACGTGCTCATCCGACCATCGTGGGTGATGGCACCCGGCACCAGTGACGGTGCCCCTGCCGAAACGGCAGCCACGATCTTGGTATTGGGGCGCTGGGCGGCGAGCTTCAAAAGCTCTTCTTCCCAGTTCTTGTGGTACTGGATTTCATCATAAAAGACGTAGAGTTCGGCGTCGGGACCATGACGATAACGGCGGCAAAACATCTCAAACAATGTGCTCAGATTAATAGACGTATAACTGGGGGTGATCATGGAACAGTAAAACACGGATTTTGGTGAGATACCCTGTTCAATCAAATGGGCCACCATCTGGCGCATCATCACGGTTTTGCCCGCCCGTAAAGGGCCCGCCAGGGTCAGCACATTCCCCTGACCCGCTTTCATCAGGCGCGTCACAAAAGCCGGGAAAAAAGTGCGCCGGGCGGCGTTCTTGAACTTCACATTGGTGCCGCCGGTGAATTCCCACCACGGGTTATCAAATGCAAGTCGCTGGAACAGATCGTTGTCGGATATGGTGTGCACGACAGATCCCTTTGGTAGCCTTTTGTTTCAGACCTACCCCAATAGCTGGCCCTCAAGAGGCTTAAGCCCCCAAGAGACTTAAGACAGTGATCTTAATAAATAATTAACCATAACGATAGCATAAAATCATTTGAGTGACCCTATTACGCATAGACAACAGTATTTTCATTGCCACATCGCATCAATCCCTCAACGTGAAGGCCAGCACCGCAGACGGCTTGAATTATTCTGAAATATGCATTCTTACCGGTGGACTGAACACGAAAAATCGTGTCCTTACCGGTGGACTGAACACGAAAAATCGTGTCCTTACCGGTGGACTGAACACGAAAAATCGTGTTCATGGATACCAGCATTGGGGAGGAGCCGTTTTTGGTAAACGTTCTTTTTGTCTGTCTGGGAAATATCTGTCGATCACCCACCGCCGAAGGTGTGTTTCGTGATCTGGTTACCCGCGAGGGCCTGAGTCACGCCATCAGCACAGATTCAGCCGGTACAGGCGATTACCACACCGGCAACCCGCCGGATTCCAGAGCCCGGGCCGAAGCCCGGAAACGTGGTATTGATCTGAGCGACTTACGCGCCCGGCAAGCCGTGCCTGCGGATTTCGAGACCTTTGACTACGTGATCGCCATGGATCACAGCAACCAACGAAATCTGGCCGCCATCTGTCCGCCGGGACAAGAGAGCCGTCTGCACATGATGATGAAATTTGCCACCACATCAGGCACCGCCGAAGTCCCCGACCCCTATTTTGGCGATGCCGGGTTCGAAAAGGTACTGGATATGCTGGAAGACGCATCGCAGGGCTTACTGGATCACATCCGGGAAAACGACCTCACATGACCCGTTCGATTGATCTGATTATATTTGACTGCGATGGCGTGTTGGTGGACTCGGAAATTCTCAGTAGCCAAATTTATGCTGACTATTTAACCGCCGTCGGCTTTCCCCACACCCCGGCGGAGTGTGACGCTCGTTATCTGGGTATGACAGACGCATCCATGGTTCGCATCTTTGCCCAACAAGGCACGCCATTACCCGACACTTTCGTTGACGATGTGCTTGCGCTGGAACACGACGTCATGGCGCGTGATCTGCAAGCCATCCCGGATATCCATGCTGCGCTGCGTGACATCGACGTTCCCTATTGTGTGGGATCATCCGGTCATCCGGGGAAAATCAATCACTCCCTGACCAAAACCGGACTGGCCGATTTCTTCGGATCCAACATCTTTTCAGGCACACAGGTGGAAAACGGCAAGCCCGCCCCGGACCTGTTCCTGTTTGCAGCCGAGCAAATGAATACGCCACCGGAACGAGTCCTCGTTATCGAAGACAGCCCGGCGGGTGTGCAGGCCGGCGTAGCTGCGGGCATGACCGTGGTCGGGTTCACGGGCGGATCACACATCAGCCCCGGCCATGACGACACCTTACGCGGGCTTGGCGCGCACCATATTCTGGATCATATGAACGGGTTGCCTGATTTAATAGCAAGTCTGCAAACATGAGCACGATCGAGCTGGTCATATTCGATTGCGATGGCGTGCTGGTGGATTCTGAAATGCTCTCAAAGCGGAACCTTGCCCTGTATCTGAACGAGCTTGGTATGCCCCATACAGTCGAAGAAACACTGGCCCTTTATACGGGCCTGTCCATGACAAGTGCGAAAAAGATCATCGAAGATGCATGGGGACCGTTGCCGCTTGAGTTTGAGGAAGAATTCCGCGCCCGCAATCGCATATCATTTGAGCGGGATCTGGAACCCATATCAGGGGTGCCAGAAGCACTGGTCATGATACAGGCAGCAACGTGCGTCGCGTCGTCCGGTCAACTGGACCGCGTCCGGTACTCGCTGGAACTAACCGGGCTGTTTGATCATTTCGGAAGCTCCGTTTTTTCCGCCAATCAGGTATCGAACGGCAAGCCAGCGCCCGACTTGTTTTTGTATGCAGCACGGCAGATGAACACCGCCGCCCATAACACACTGGTGATCGAAGACAGTCCGGCAGGTATACAAGCTGGCATCGCAGCAGGCATGACCGTGGTAGGCTTTACCGGCGGATCACACATCGGCCCCGGCCACGACGACACCCTACGCGGGCTTGGCGCGCACCATATTCTGGATCATATGAACGGGTTGCCTGATTTAATAGCGAGGTTGCAAACATGAGCACGATCGAGCTGATCATATTCGATTGCGATGGCGTCTTGGCCGATACGGAATCTATTGCGGCGGGTGTTATTTCGGCCTATTTCGCTGATCATGGCGTGGTGCTGAGTGCCGCCGAGTGTGAAGCACGCTTTGCCGGGGCTGATCTACAGGAGACCCGAGAGGCCTTCATCGCGCTGGGAGGCACCGCCCCTGATGATTTTGTGATCACCATTCGGGCCAGCATTCTGGAAGTCCTGTCTCATGGGGTCGATCCCATCGATGGCGTGCATGACCTGTTAAGCCAGATCAGCCTGCCATTTTGTGTGGCGTCAGGGGGACGGCCTGAGAAAATTCACCAGTCTCTGCGACTGGCAAACCTGCTCGATCATTTCGGATCGAACACGTTTTCAGCTTTTGATGTGGGCCATCACAAACCTGATCCACGATTATTTTTGCATGCGGCTGAAACCATGGGCGTGGCGCCCCCCAATACATTGGTGGTCGAAGACAGCCGTGTGGGTGTTCAGGCCGGCGTGGCCGCCGGCATGACCGTGGTCGGCTATGCAGGCGGACGCCCGGCGCAAACCTTGCTGGATCATGGCGCGCACCACATCATTGATGACATGCGCCGGGTTGCTGATTTTCTGTAACCGCGCGTTACAGTTCACAGGGGAGCAAACAACTCGTACTCGGAAAGCGGTGTATACCGCGCACCACCATGGCCGAGTTCGCTGTGGAACAAGGTGAAGGTGCTCACGTCAAACGGTGGCACCACCACCGCACCCGTTGTTTCCAGCCAGGGACCGATCCGTTCAACCGGCGTATCCTTGAGCCGTGCCAACGTCACATGCGGGGTGAACTTGCGTTGTTCCGGATCAAGCCCACAGCGCACCACGGCGCTTTCAATCTTGGCGTGCAGGTGCATCAGGGCGTCGGATTTTTCCACTCGGGCCCAAACCGTATGAACAAATCCGCGCTTCTCGAAATAGCCAATGCCGCTGATGCTCAGATCAAACGCCGGGGCGTGAATTTCTGATAGAGCGGACGCCACATCAAGGGCATGGGGTTCAGATATTTCGCTCAAAAACCGTAACGTCATATGCATATTATCTGAGCTGATCCAGCGTCCACCAGCCAGTCCCGATTGCAACGTCGCCAGTCGGGCGCGCACATCAACGGGTAAAGGCAGGGCGATGAACAAACGCTTCATGAAAACAGACCTTCCTTAGGCGCATACGTTTATTGGGCCTTAGGCGCATACGTTTATTGCGGCGGGTTCGGGGCCGCGTCGTGGATATCATCAATGGCTTTCAAGACCTCGTCGCTTAGGGTCAGATCATCGGATGCAATGTTACTTTCCAGTTGCGCCAGCGTGGTGGCACCAATGATGTTGGACGTGACGAACCGCCTCGAGTTTACAAAGGCCAAGGACATCTGTGCCGGATCAAGACCATGGTCGCGTGCCAGATTAGCATAGGCCTGAATGGCTGCTACCGCTGGTGGGCTGGTATAACGGTCATAATCCGGATAGAGCGCCAGTCGCGATTTCTCCGGTCTGGCCCCGCCCAGGTATTTTCCCGACAGCAAACCAAAAGCCATGGGTGAATAAGCCAGCAAGCCACAATCTTCACGAATAGCGACCTCGGCCAAACCAACCTCAAAAGCACGGTTCAGCAGGTTGTACTGGTTTTGAATACTGGCCATGCGCGGCAACCCGGCGTGATCGGCCATAGACAGCATTCGCATCAATCCCCATGGGGTCTCGTTAGAGCAGCCAATGGCGCGAATAGTACCTGCCTTTACGTGCTTGGCAAGGCTGCTGAGCACCTCATCAAACGCCGTCCAACTTTCGTTTTCCTCGTGGCTGTACCCAAGCGTGGCAAACGTATTGGTGGTGCGCTCGGGCCAGTGAAGCTGGTATAAATCAATGTAGTCGGTTTTCAGACGCTTGAGGCTTTGCCCGACCGCATCATCAATCTGTTTAGCGCCAAAAGAATGATCATTATCCCGCACGTGGCGGAACCCGTCGCCCGGTCCGATGATTTTCGAGGCGACAATAATCTGGTCCCGGTTTTTGCGGGCGGTCATCCAGTCCCCAATGACGCGTTCAGAATCGCCCTGGGTTTCCGGGCTGGAGGGGAAAGAATACATCTCAGCCGTATCAAAAAAATTCACGCCCCGTTCCAGCGCCATATCCATTTGCGCGAAACCTTCTTCGGTTGTGTTCTGTTCACCAAATGTCATGGTCCCAAGACAGATACGGCTTACCCGCAGCCCTGTACGACCCAAGTCCATGTAATGCATACGTTCAGATATTCCCTTGTTACACCCTGGTTAATTTAGAAAAATAGCGCCAATACCCCGGTATAGGCATAAAGCCGGGCATCGGAAACCTCGCCGTTGCCGAAGAAGCCCACAAGCGGCACATCGCCCAGAATATTGTGGATCATGCGCGCTTCTTCGCCTTGTGCGCCGAACATGTTGGGGCCGCGCGCCACACAGGAGAAATACAACCCGCCTTTGGGCTCGCCCGGAATGCGGGATTTCATGTCATTGAGCATACGGTCCATATCTTCACGTGCACTTGCCGGATCACGCCGCACAAAGATAATCCGATCGCCGGGTGTCACATTGCCCGCAATGGCCAGCCAACCGCGTTCCGGATCAAGCGCCACCAGATTACGCACCATATAGTCGCCCGTATCAGACCCGGTTACGGGCATGCCCACATGCACGTAACCAGAAATACGTTGCAGATCGCGGGCCAGTAATTCACCCACGTCTTCTTTCAATACGTCCAGCGCCGGTTCGCCATCCAACGCCATGATCACATTATCCACCGCATCGGTCACAAGGTGCGTGCCCCCCAACGGATTGCAGCCCTGGCTAAGACCCGTGGCAACTTCAACGCCCGGACCAAACGCGATACCGGACGCACCACCGCCGGTCAGGCGGTCTGCGATCTGATAGTTTTCGCCGCGTGATGCGCTCAACCCGCCGACCAGAAAGCCGCCACCAAACGCCCTGTCCGATCCCTGGGCCAATCCCTGAGCCAGCGATTGAATCGCGTCGCCAATGGATTCGTTGGTGGGATCGCCGTGTACAATACCAAACCCCGGCGTGGTTTCCTTCATCCACGCCCGTGTCTCGGCGGGCAGTTCCTGAAAATCAGAGAGCACGCCACTAAACACATGAAAGCCGGCCTCGGGGAATTCACACACCATGACCGCAAGGCCGGGGGTGTCGTGGCATTCCCAGTTGTTGGCCAGAATCCCGATACCCGTTGTGCCGCACCAGTGCTGAACCCCGGTTTTTTGTCTGAGATAGGTCAGGATCGAGCTGGTATCGGCCGACAGGCCATCCGTCATATACACGAACCCCACAAGTGCCTGCCCCGGTGCAGGCGTGGGTATAGCGCCCAGACCGTCGCAGCATTCCTTTGCGGCATGTGCCCAGTCTTCAGCGGTGGCGGTGGCGGTAAGAAAACGATCCATGATGGATCAAGTTTCCCTGAGCAGACGCCAATGCGCAATGCCTGATTGTGGAATTTTATCTATTTGCCTTATTTATCTTATTTGCCTTGGCCGGTGATCTCGTCACCGCCACGCGTCAGATAGTATGCGCCCAGAATGGGAACGAATGTGGCAAGGGCAACAATCATGGCCACAACATTCGTAACCGGGCGCTGACGGGGCCGGACAAGTTCTTCCAGCATCCAGATGGGCAATGTCTGTTGCTGCCCGGCGGTAAAGGTCGTCACTATAACCTCATCAAAAGACAGGGCAAATGCCAACATGCCGCCCGCCAGCAGGGCCGTACCAATATTCGGTAAAAACACATACCGAAAGGTCTGAAATCCGTTTGCGCCCAAATCCATCGAGGCTTCAATCATCGACGGATTGGTCCGCCGGAACCGTGCCACCGCATTGTTATAGACAACAACAATACAGAACGTGGCGTGCCCCATAACGATCGTCCAGAACGAATATGGAATATCCGCCGCACTAAACGCTGAGCGAAGCGCGATGCCTGTGATAATGCCCGGTAACGCAATGGGCAGGATGACCAACAGTGAAATGGCTTCCCGGCCAAAGAATTTGGACCGTGAAACAGCCGCGGCACACAAGGTTCCAAGCACGATGGCAACCAGCGTGGAGATACTTGCCACCTGAAGGGATAATTTGAGCGCCGCCCACACATCAGGACGATTCCAGGTGACCGAAAGCCATTTCAGGGTAAGTCCGGGCGGTGGCCACTGATAAGTTTTTTCTTCGGTGGTGAAGGCGTAAACGAAAATCAGCAAGATCGGCAAATGCAAGAATAACAGCCCGCAAATGGCGGCGGTTTTCAATACAACAGGCGTCCGCTGGTTTGGATCAGATTGCATCAAATGCCCCCTGCCGCTTCGCCATCCACAGATAGAAGGCCATGATCACAACCGGCACCACGGTGAAGGCGGCGGCGAGCGGGATATTGCCAGCCGTACCCTGTTGTGCGTAAACCGCCTGCCCGATAAACAATCGCGACGTGCCAATGATCTGGGGGATGATGTAGTCACCCATGGTCAGAGAAAACGTAAAAATTGATCCGGCAATCATACCCGGCAGGGCCAGTGGGAAAATCACCTTCCGGAATGTTTGTGCCGGTTTAGCCCCCAGATCAGACGAGGCCTCGAGCAGATTGCCGGGCACCCGTTCAAGAGCGGCCTGCGTCGGTAAAATCATGAAGGGAAGCCACACATACACAAACACCAGGAACGTGCCGATATAGCTGAATGAAAGCGAGCTGCCACCGATGACAGGGGTGGCGAGGAGCAACTCCAGCACCGCTTCCATGTGGAATACGGAAAACAGCCAGCTCAACACGCCTTCCTTGGCCAGCACCAGTTTCCAGGCATAAACCTTAACCAGATAGCTGGACCACAACGGCAACATCACGCCAATATAAAACGCGGCCTTCCAACGACCTTTGGCATACCGCGCCGCATAATAGGCGATGGGAAATGCAATAATGGCGGCGGCAATCGTTACGCTGGTCGCCATGGTAAGCGTTCGAACAATAATGTCGAAATTCGCCGCGCGGAAAAGCTCAGCATAGGATTTCAGGGTAAGCTCGTATTTAATCAGCCCTGAAAATTCATCGATGGAAAAGAAGCTGTGCACAAGCAGGGCAAACAGAGAGCCCAGATAAACCACACCAAGCCACAACAATGGCGGGGCGAGCAACAGCGCCAAAAACAGTCGGGGCCGCCGCCAGAAGGTGTCGGACAAACGGTCTAGAATGCCGTCCCGCGGCGAGCCCGCCATACCGTGTGTGGTCGCATCAGATGTCATCAGGACTGGTCTTCCATGATGTGCACCTTGTCCGCATCCCAATCCAACGCCACCTCATCACCGATTTCGATGCTCTCGTCGCCGTCGTGAAGAAGCACGGTCAGCGATTGCCCCCCGGCATCGAGGGCGATTCGGCTTGTGGATCCCTGATAGTTCTTCGATACGCACCGGCTGGATATCCGCCCGCTACCGCCCGCGACGATCCGGATCGCTTCCGGCCGCAAACTAGCCCACGCGGCCTGACCGAGGACAGAATTCGTGAACTCAGGCGACAGAATATTTGAGGAACCAACAAAATCGGCCACAAATCGGGAGCTCGGGTGCTGGTAAATTTCTTTGGGTGACGCGACCTGCATGATTTTGCCGTCGTTGAAAACCGCCACCCGGTCGGCCATGGACAAGGCCTCGCCTTGATCATGGGTCACAAAAACAAAGGTAATGCCAAGCGAACGATGCAACGTTTTCAATTCTTCCTGCATGGCTTCGCGAAGTTTCAGATCAAGCGCACCGAGGGGCTCGTCCAGTAACAGAACCTTTGGCCGATTGATGACCGCGCGGGCAAGGGCGACCCGTTGTCGCTGACCGCCTGACAACTGGCCGGGTTTCCGGTCCCCGTAACCCGATAACTTCACCAGCTCCAACGCCTCGGCAACGCGACTTTCCTGTTCGTCCTTTGGCACTCCTTGAATCATGAGGCCATAGGCCACATTCTCGGACACGTTCATATGAGGAAACAGCGCATAATCCTGAAAGACCGTGTTGACGCTGCGGCGGTTGGGTGGAACCCCATCCACTGTCTCACCAAAAATTTCCATATGTCCGGCTGTGGGCTGGTCGAACCCGGCAATCAGTCGCAGGCAGGTGGTTTTACCAGAACCCGATGGCCCCAGCATAGCGAAGAACTCTCCGGGTTTAATCGAAAGATCTACATTGTCGACCGCCCGCACGTCGCCAAAATGCCGGGACACACCGGAAAATAATACTGCCGTCGTCATATAATTTCTTTTCCAGCCAAAATTGACTCTGAGTATGGGAAATCAGATACCCCCCGCCGGGCTATACTGCCTGACGGGGGGTGTCGATAGTCTTGCTTATTGGTCAGATCGCCGTTAGCGGCCGCCAATAACACCAATGTAGTCTGATACCCAACGATAATAGGGCACACACGTTTCCTGGCTCTTGCAGTTGCTAACCGGTGTTTGCCAGAACTTGATTTTCTCGAAATCACCCAAACCGTTTAGGGCACAGCCTTCGGCATTCTGCATACCACGACCGTCTGTACAGGCGGCTGGAACAGCCGGATTGGCACCAAACCACACAGACAGATCACTTTGCAGGTTGGATGACAGGGTGTGCTCCATCCACTTGTACGCACAGTTTGGATTCTCGGCTTCGGCATGAAGCATGGTTGTATCAGCCCAGCCCGTTGCACCTTCCTGTGGGATAACGGATGCGATGGGCTGGCCTTCGCCTACCATCAAGTTGACCTGAAACGGCCATGAGCCCGAAGCAACAACGCCTTCGTTCTTGAAATCATCCATCTGGATGAACGCATCGTGCCAGTAACGGCCAACCAGTTTACGTTGCGCACGTAGCAGATTAAGCGACGCATCATACTGTTCCTGGTTCAGCTCATACGGGCTTTTGATACCCAGTTCCGGATTGTGGAACATAAGATAGTTCGCCGCATCAGCAACGTGGATAGGTCCGTCATAGGCCTGAACACGGCCTTTATTGGACTTGCCATCGGAAAGGGTTGTTTCCTCGAACACCACAGACCAACTAGTCGGGGCCGATGAAAATGCTTCGGTATTATACATAAGGACATTCGGACCCCACATATAGGGTGTGCCGTAATGTTTGCCGTCAACCGTATGCCACGGGGCTTCCTTCAACCGATCATCAACGGTGCTCCAGCTGGGGATCAGGTCGGTGTTTACTTCCTGAACCCGTTTTCCGGCAATAAGGCGCAACGACGCATCACCAGAAGCCGTGACAAGATCAAAGCCACCTTCGTTCATCAGCGCCACCATCTCATCGGAGGTATTGGCTGTCTTGACCTGAACTTTACACCCGGAAGCTGCTTCAAATTTTGTGACCCAATCGAATTCTTTCATGGTTTCACCACGTTCGATATAACCAGGCCATGCCACAATATTAACCTGGCCTTCGCTGGCACCAACTTCGGTCAGCATGGCCGCCGAAGCGGATTGTGAAACGCCGAATGACGCAATCGCCAAGTAGGCAGCGAACATACTCTTGTAATTCATATGAAATCTCTCCCGTTTTCATCATTGGTCTGCAACGCCGAATGCCGTTGCAGACGGGCAGAATGGGAACTTAGGTGCGCAGAGTCAACTGCCCAAAAGGGATATGCGCTGGGCCGGATCACGAAACATTTATCGGATAATCGCACACTATTTTGACATATTTGTAGTATAAACGGGTAATTCTGGCAGATGACGGTTGATATGGGACTCGAACCTGCCATATTCAGGAACAGAACATCTGTACAATTTTGTACAATTTTGGGAGTACGTCTGAGAATGAAACCGAATAACGAGTACAACAGCGGCGCCGCCCGCATGACGGACGCCAATGGGCGTGTCGGGGCCCACGCGGCAGATATTGACGCCGGGCTGCGCGCCTACATGCTGCGCGTGTACAATTTCATGTGCCTCGGTTTGGGTCTGACCGGTGTGGTGGCCTTTACCGCCAGCACGAACCCGTCACTGATGCAGGCTATTTATGGCACGCCCCTACAATGGGTTGTCATGCTGGCCCCACTCGGCATCGTCATTTTGCTGAGCGCCAAAATTCAATCCATGAAAGCCACCACCGCACAAGCCGTGTTCTGGCTGTTCGCTGGCCTCATGGGTCTGTCGCTGAGCTACATCTTCCTGGCCTATACCGGCGAGAGCGTCACCCGCGTGTTCTTTATCACCGCGGGCACCTTCGCGGGTATGAGCCTTTACGGCTACACCACCAAGCGTGACCTTACCGGGTTCCGCTCGTTCCTGATGATGGGTCTGATTGGTATTATCCTTGCCAGCCTGGTCAACATGTTCCTGCAAAGCTCTGCCATGCAGTTCGTTATTTCTGTGGTTGGTGTTCTGGTGTTTGTGGGCCTGACGGCTTATGACACCCAGAAAATCAAAGCCATGTACAGTGCCGCCGATGTTAGCGAAGTTGGCGAAAAGAAAGCCATCATGGGTGCTCTGACGTTGTACCTTGATTTCATCAACCTGTTCATCATGATGCTGCATTTGTTCGGCAATCGCGAATAAATTTACAGCACATAAGATTTAA
>Ga0233427_10000348_pt1 | contig 59903 bp, 59 predicted proteins | sample SI_118_April2016_5_FD_179885 | JGI IMG/M metagenome (GOLD analysis project Ga0233427, IMG submission 179885) | Seawater microbial communities from Saanich Inlet, British Columbia, Canada - SI_118_April2016_100_MG | ecosystem: Environmental > Aquatic > Marine > Inlet | place: Canada: British...
GCCTGAAACATTCAAAATTTTTGATACTTTTTTAGACAAAAATCATTCGTACATAGATTTAGGTGCATGGATAGGTCCAACTGTTTTGTATGGATGCCAAAATGCAAAATTTTGTTATACAGTAGAACCTGATCCAGTGGCATTTGAATATTTGAAAAATAACATTGAACTTAATCCGTCATTTTGTTCACGAATTAGATTATTCAATCAATGCATCACAAATTTTTCCGGGATGACATATCTTACTTCTAAAAGCAAAGAGGGGGGAGATAGCACGTCAAGTATTTTGTTTGAGAAATCATCAACATCATGGGAAGTTAAAGGAATTACTTTTCAACAATTTATTTTAGAAAATTCTATTAAAGATTGTAATTTTGTAAAAATGGATATTGAGGGTGGAGAATTTATGGTTTTACCAACTATACATGAATTTTTAGAGAAAGAAAAACCTACAATTCATTTATCTCTTCATCCACCTTTAACTAAAAATCCATATGAAAATCTGAAGAAAGTATATGAAATTATTAAAAAATATGATTTTGTATATGATAATAAATTGAAAAATCTAGAAAAAGAATTTATTTTAAAAGAAGATAACATTGATAAATTTTACGATATAATTCTTACAGATAAAAAAATGAAATAAAATTCTATTTAGTTTTGTAAATTTTTTATATTTTAAAAATTATTTAATTACCAATCAATTTAAAAGTCAACCAATAATATTCTTCTTTATAATTTCCCTCCTCAATTATTTCAAAATTATGGTCTTTTGCAATTTTATGAATTTCATCAGAAGTAAATTGTACCCCATCCCACGTAGTTATTTCATTAGGTTTTGTAGAAATTGTTCCTCTAACTTGAAAGCGAAAAAGGCAAGAAGGTTTTAAGATTCGTGAAACTTCTTTTATATAATTTTCAACAATTTTTTTTTCAGGAATATGTTGAAAAACAATAAAGGAATAACAAAAATCAAAACTATTATCAGAAAATTCTGCTAAATCCGTTCCATTATTTTCAACAATGTTACAGTTTGATATGTCTGAGACATACTTTTGTCCTAATAGAACCATTTCTGAAGAAATATCAATACCAGTAGCATCACCAAAAATTTTTCTCATTGGAATTAAAATACGCCCAATTCCACAGCCAATTTCCAAAATATTCATGTTTGCAGTCTCTTTATTTTCAATAATTTTTTGATATCTTTCGGTGTTTATTCCTAGGATATCATTACATTCATCGATTCCAGAATTCCAAAAATCTTCTTCAGTTTCTGAATGATCAGTTGCTATTACAAACAAAGGATTCATTTTTGTACGCTCATTCCATTCTTTTTTCATTCTTACATCAACCGTAGTATCAGATTCAAGTTCTATAGGATGAGATAGTTTGTATTCAGTAGATGCCTTGAATGTTTTAATTAATTCCTGTTCAGTGATCTTATTAGTTTTCATCAAAGTAACATAATGTTTTAAGCCTCCAGCATCAGGTTCACGGTTAAGATAATCCAAATAACATTTTCTTACAATTTCTTCAACAGAGTAATTATTCAAAGTTTTACCCTGTGAATTATTCTCCTGTCCAACCAGAATCAACAGAATAGCCTTCAAGTGTTATTTGAAGTGCGTGTCTTTCAACGTCTTTAGTGATTAATCTTACACCATGTGCAGCTTTTGGGCTATCCTGAAATAGTGCAACAGAATTATCAAGATTATATGGTTCAAAAATTATTGATGATTCATCTTCTTCAGTGGCCATATAAGTTCCACCAGGATCACCTGTTTTCCAATTTTTAGAAAAATACAACATGAAAATTAGTGTACTTGGTCCAACATTATGTATATGAGGTTCTTGAAATCCTCCTTTCTTATAACTCATAAAATGAAAGAATTTTAATTTTTTAACAGGTACATTAGAGAACTTTCTAAAGTTTTCAATAAATTCTTCAGACTGGGCATATCTTTTGAATTTATTCCATTCTTCACTAAATTGAGGATCATCTTCTTCACCAACAACACCAGTAGATCCCATACCATTCCAATATTTTACAAATTGAGTTTTAGTAGAAGTGTTGGCTAGTGACCAAGAATCATCTATGTTAGGAAATGTATCATAAAGTTTTTCATAAAAATCTCTTGAAAAGAATTCTTCTATAAAGGCAAAATGAAAAGGTGTTTGATTTTGAAACGATTCTGATTGTTTATTCACAGCATCCCAATTTACAATATTAGAAAAATCCTCCATATCGTTTCTACATAGTGGATATTACAAGTCTATTTAAAAATGAATTGAAAAAAGATTTGTAATATTTTTTTATCAGTGGTTCCAAAATTTTCATAGTTAATGATAATTTTAGATCAATGTTAACTGAAACCTTAGTTTTACCATCAGACTCTTCAAAGTGTACAAAAACAGTAGTATTTTTTGCAGGACCAGAAATGATTTTTGATTCAAGAGAACTAGGTGATTTTTTGTGTAATGTTTGTTGAACTATGGTTTTCTTAATGACGGTTTGAAAGAAAAGGGTTTCTTCGGTTAGAATTTCGTTGTTATCAGTTTTTAAAATTTTAACAGATTTTAATTGTCCAGGCATGAATTCAGGATATTTTTCAAAATCCATAACTTTTTTCAAGATTTTATCATAATCTCCTAACAAAGATTTTTCAAAAGAAATGTTTGACATTGGAAAAAAAATAGACAAATAGTGTTTAAATGTTTTCTAAATTTTTAGAAAATAGATCAAAATATATTATATATCCATTTTTTGGGTTGTCCTATTAAAGCTGAATAAAATTCCAGATACTAAAACCAACATTATTCCTACAGTAAACAATACTATAGACAAAAGAGTAAGAGGAATGGAAAAATATCCTGTTTCATTAAATGAAATTAAAGTAAAACTAGAAGTTATAATTCCAATAAAAGACATAATTAATCCAGGTATTCCTAGAAAAGTAAGGGGTCTCTTCATCAAAACCATTTCTAATAAAGAAATCAAAACACCGCCACCATGTATAATGGGATTTTGAGTTGAAGTTCTAGTACCTGTATTGTACAATACTGTTACATGTTGTTCAGAAATAATAAGATCTTTTGTAGAGGCATCAATTAATATTTCTGAATCTGCAACAAATCCATTATTTTTAAAATTAATTTTTTCAATTGCCTTTTTTGAATATGCTCTAAAACCACTCTGAGTATCTCTCAAATTAAGATTTGATGCAGTTTTACTTAATTCGTCTAGAATTTTATTACCAATTTTTCTATATGATGGCATATCTTTTTCAGTTTCAAATCTATATCCTATTACAATATCAGATTTACCGTCCTCAATATCCTTAGTTAATTTAGGAATTTCTTCTGGAAGAAATTGACCATCACCGTCTATAGTTACAATGACATCAGCATTAGAATGTCTAGCAAAATTAAATAATGATTGTAAAGCTGCACCCTTTCCTTGATTTTGAGAATGACTAATTACAAATGCTCCTGCATCTTTTGCCTCTTTTGACGTTAAGTCACTAGAACCATCATCACATACAACCACTGAATCTACTAAAGGGAGAGTTTTTTTTATCAAATTTCCAATTACACCCTCTTCATTATAAGCTGGAATACAAGCTAGTAGATACAATGAATACTAGATTTTTCATTGGTTAAAAAATATTGTGAAAATATATTCTAGTTGATTAATTATTTTTCATAAATTCTTTGAAACTTAATGATTATTTTTTAAAAATCTAGATAAAATGAATATTAAAGGAATTAAAATTATGCCTAATATTAGTACGTAAAGACCTGTTCCTAATACATGTAAAAGAAAGATGTCATGCTGTAATCTTGTAAATACCCAAATAATTGAGTGTGTTAATTGACTGAATTCAAATGTCCAAAGAACTAGGGGTGAAATCCATAGATCAGCTGCACCGTCAATATCATACAATCCTCCTTGGCGGGCACCCATTATTCCCCAAATAAACCAAGAAACGTCCTGTAGTAAATAAACAAGATTGAAGAATGCACCTAAAATTGCTAAGAAAACTAGAGAAATTTTGAATGATATGTGTTTAATTTTTTCAATACTTGCACCTAATGGCAAAATTAGAAAAGGGATAATTGGTATCATGTATCTTGCCCCCCATGCATTTAATCCATGCCACGTAGCAGAAGAACCATAAAAAATCAAAAAGAACCCAATAGTAGAAAGAAATAACACACATTCAGATTTATGATTTTTAAAAAAATGGGGAAATGAAAAAAAGATAGTAATTAGTATGGGTGCAAAAATTAAAAGTCCTAGCCCAGGACTAAAAAATAATCCAAACATGTGTAAAAACATTGGAACATTCCCCTGACCTCCTACTACACTTGCATAATTCAACGGAGCACCCGCATCATATACTCCAACTCGAATATAATCAATTAAAAGAGATATACCATAGGCAGAAAATAATGGAATACTAAAAGAAAGTAAATGTTGTATTTTTTTATTTTTATTTCGTAATTCATACAACATGTAAAAAAATAACGGTATTATGAATAGAATAGAGTCTTGACGTGTTAAAAATGCAAGTCCAAGAATACCTCCAGATAATAGTAATGCATAATGTGAAGAAGTAGATTGAAATTTTCTGAAAAATAAAAATCCTAATAGAATAAAAAAAGTGGAAGGGATACTATTAAGGGAAGTTTGTGAATATGCCCAGATTACAGTACTAAAACCATAAAACAAAGATAGTAAAAGGGAAGTTTTAATAGAAAAATTAAAAGTTCTGCTTACAAGAAATAGTATTGAAATGGATAATGAAGCAAAAATAGGTCCATAAAACAATTCCATGAATGTAAAGTCTGGATTTAGTGAATTTCTCCATAGAGTATAACTTGGATCATCAAATGCACTTGGAGAAATTTCTTTACTGTCATCAGTAATAATATTAAAATTATTATTCAAAAATAGAAATGGTGCCTGAGTAAGACTATGAACTACACTAGCTTGAGAACATAAAATAGCATTTTCACATATAGCACGTGTATTTGCATTTGGAGGAAAAAGCCAAGTGTATTCAAAGAAAATTCTAGATTCACCCTGAACATAATTTGGATGCGGTTCTAGAGTAGCAATTCTTAATGATTGATCTTGTGATAAAGCCTCATCAAATGTATATCTATGACCATCACTAGTAAAAACAAAAACAGAAAAACAAATCATAAAAATTAACAAAAAATATCGTAGATTGATGTTAAATTTTTGATATTTTTGCAATGCTCATAAATACAAAAATGTCAATTTAAGTTAAATGTATTTAAAGTCTTAATTGAATAATATAAACACAATTTTCTACGATGAAAATAAATAGAATAATTTTAAAAAAACATAGGTGTAAACATTAAACAAAATTACAATTATTAAAAAATTAATCAAAGATGTTGAAAATTGGACTACACCAATAAACAGATATTTGAAAATTTCAAACAAAGAAGGTACAGTTTTCTTTAAAAATGGATTAAAATGCATCATTAGAAACAAAAGTGATTCTATTGCATTTTTTGAAAATTTTTTTTTAAAATTAAATACACCTGAAAAAGAATTTGAGATTAAATTAAATGATATAATTGTAGATATTGGTGCTCATGTGGGTTATTTCACACTCATATCTACAAAAAATGCCAGTTTAGGAAAAATATATTCAATTGAACCTCATAAAGAATCATTTGAAATACTCAAAAAAAACTTGTTGTTGAATAATATTACAAATGTGAATGCATTTAATGTAGCAATTACAAAATCTACAGGAAAAATACGATTATACTTAGACAAAAACAACCAAATTGGAAATACCATAATTAAAAATAAGAATCATAATCAAAGTGAATATGTGGATTCATTTTCACTAAAAGATTTTGTATCTAATAATAATATTGAAAAAATTGATTTTTTAAAAATAGATTGTGAAGGTGCAGAATTTGAAATTTTCTTAAATCTAGAAAAAGAATTATTGAAAAAAATTAATAGAATATCTGCAGAAATTCATGAATATGATAACATTAATTCAATTAATGAATTAAAAGAGTTTTTTGAAAAAAATAATTTTAGTGTAAAAATTTCTAAAATTTTAGAAAAACCTACAATGAAACTTTCAATGTTATATGCCAAAAATGAGAATTTTAAATAATATTAGATAAGATCTCTAGCAATTTTATTTAATTTCCTCACAACTGAAACAAAAATAGAAGAATTAGATTTAATATCAACTGGAATATCAACGTAATCTACAAAATTTTTGATTATTTCTCTATCTTCTAATTTTCGTTTAGATTGAATGGATTTTCTTCTTTTCAATACAGAAGGCAACATTGTTAAAAATGAAAAAATAGATTTAGTTTTTGCAAATCCCATACCTTTTGAAATTAAAAATAGAGAAACACCTACATCATAAAGAATCAATAGCGGAAAAATCTTGATTAGGGTTTTTTTTGAATATAAAGTAAATAAGCAAATCAATCTATTTCGTTCCATAAAAAAGAATTTTTTGGAATTCCATTGCAAAGTAGGACTGCCTACATGATAAATGACACATGTGGGTTCATAGTAAGAGGGGATATCCAAAAGCCAACCTCTCCACCCATAATCAAGATCATCCATCATTAAAAAAAATAAACTAGATTCATCCACATATCCAATTTCTCGGAAGGTATCAGCAGATGAAAAAGTGCATGCACCAACTGGAAATGATATTTTTTGAAATGTTTCAAATTGATTATTATCTTTTTGTCCCCTTCCTCTTGCAAAACCTGTACCAAAAATATTTGTCATGTCTCCACAACTTTCAAGTATGGATGGAACACTTTTTTTTAATAGTTTACCTTGATACAATCCTATGCCATGTTTTTTGTAGCTCCTTAGTAAAATATTAAGCCAATTTGGTTCTACCACAGTATCAGCATCTAAAAATACGAAAAAATCCCCTTTTGCTTCATCTATACCAGTATTTCTTGCAGCCATAGCTAAATTTTTGTCATTATGAAAAAATCTTATCTCAGGATATTTTTCTTTACATAAGTTTGAACTATTATCAGAAGAATTATTGTCAATTAATAATACTTCAAAATTACAATTAGTCTTAAAAACAGAATCTACACAATCTAAAATATACTCTTTTCCATTATAATTAATAATTATAATACTAATCAAAGGATTTTCAGGAATATTATCATTTTTAGACATAAAATAAAATAAAAAAACTACGATATCAATCTTTGAAAAATTAAATCATTAATATAGATAAAATAAAAAAGCAGATCATGTTAGTTGGCAGAGCTCCACTCAGAATTAGCTTCTCAGGAGGAGGAACAGATTTAGAGGAATATCACAAAAAATATGACGGATATTCAGTCTCATATACAATTAACAAGTATACATTCGTAATAGCAAAACTTAGAGCAGATGATAAATTGCAGGGATTTTCTCCAGATTTTGCATCACATCTAAGTCCAAAAAAACACTCTTCTGGAAAAACATTACAAGGTCATGAAATTATTACTGCAGGATTAAGATACATGAAATTCAAAAAAGGAATTGATATGTATTTGAGTACAGATGTTCAACCAAATTCAGGGTTAGGAGCATCATCATCGTTAACAACTAATTTTGTTAATGTAATATCACACTTACAAGGAAAAAAAACAACTCCAGATAAGATTGCAATACAAGCATACAAGATTGGTCATGATATTTTAAAATGGGGAATAGGAAAGCAAGATGAATATGCTTCTGCTTTTGGAGGATTAAATTTATACAAATTTACAAAAAATAAAGTGATTGTTAAACCGATAAATTTGAAAAAAAGTACAGCAAAAGAATTACAAGATAATTCATTATTATTTCGCTTAGGTGATAGAGAGCATTCTAAAGGAATATTACAATCCCAAATAAAATCCATAAATCAATCAAATAAAACTACAATTTTAGCTCTACACAAAGCTAAAGAATTGGCAATAGAAATGTATGATTCACTTAAAGAAAATGATTTGACAAAATTTAGTGATATTTTGAATAGAGGTTGGGAAGCTAAACGGGATTATACAAAAGGAGTAAGTAACAAAAGAATTGAAATGGTAAGTAAAAAGGCAACAGAAAATGGAGCCCAAGCATTAAAAGTTACGGGGGCAGGAGGAGGAGGACATTTTTTCATCTATGCAAATCCTTCAAAACATAATTCAATAATCAAGTCATTGAAAAAATTAGGAGTGAATAATGTTGATTTTAAGTATCAAAATCAAGGTTCTAGGGTATTTGAAATAAACAATTTATAATCTAATTAAAATAAAATATTTCATGTCAGTAGAAAATTTAATTATTTCTAATTTAGAGGATCAAATTAAAACTATCAATGAACTGAAAAAAAGCAAAGAGGTCATTGAAAAAATATACGTGGAAATTAAAAATGCACAAAAAAATAATAATAAAATATTCATAATGGGAAATGGAGGAAGTGCTTCTACATCATCTCATTTTGTTTCAGATTTACTTAAAACGAGTTTAACAAAAGAAGCAAACCGAATAAAAGCAATATCACTTACAGATAACATACCAGTTGTAATGGCATGGGCAAATGATACTTCATTTGAAGATATTTTTTATAGTCAACTTGAAAACTTCCTTGTAAAAGGAGATCTAGTTATTGGAATTAGTGGTAGTGGTAATTCAAAAAATGTCATTAAAGCAATTGAATTTGCAAATTCAAAAGAATCAAAGACAGTATGTTTACTAGGAAAAGATGGAGGAAAATTAGCAAAAATATCTCAATCTAATTTGATCATCCCAAATAATGATATGCTCACAATTGAAACAATGCATTTGTTAATATGTCATTTATTAACATCACTTTTACGTTCAGAAGGAACACCATTGTTCTCATATTAAAAATGAAAAAAGCTATTTTTTTAGATAGAGATGGAGTAATTAATTTAGAAAAAAAAGATTATGTTAAATCTATTAAAGAATTTCAAATTATACATAACGTTCCAAAAGCTATAGCGACATTAAAAGAAAAAGGATTTCTAGTTATAGTAATTACAAATCAATCAGCAATCAATAGAAAATTATTAACAATAGAAGTCCTAAATGAAATTCATAATCATCTTCAAAAAATCTTAAAAAATAATAATACTTCAATTGATTATTTTTATTTTTGTCCCCATAGACCGGATGAAAAATGTAAATGCCGTAAACCTAATCCAGGTATGATATTAAAAGCTGCACAAGAGCACGATATAGATATGAATCAAAGTTTTATGATAGGAGATTCTTTAACAGATATTCAAGCAGCGGAAAAAGCAGGATGTGAAGGAATTTTACTCAATCAAAATCAAACTCTTTTAGAAATTATCACACAAAAATTAAAGTGATTTTTTCATAAAATCTATGCCAGAGTCAATACTACTAAACTCAAAATTCAATATTTTTTCTAATTTAGTTGAATCTAAACACCCATTTTTAGGTCTTGGAGCAATTTGATTTACAGTAGACGAGAGTGTGGGAATAATTAATTCTTCATTATAATCAAATTTTTTAGCTAATTTTAGTGCAAAATCATATCTAGACAAACATGTTTTTCCTGCAGCATGATAAATTCCAGATAAATCAAGATTAAGTATATCCAGTATCACTTTACATAAATCATCAATTAATGTAGGAGTGTTAAATTGATCTGTAAATGCAGGGACAGGTTTGTCTTGTTTTAAGTTGTCAAGAACCCAGCTTGTAAAACGTGATCTTGAATATGGGCCATAAATAACAGTAGTCCTAAAAATAATATTATTTTTAGATGTGTCCATTAGAATTTTTTCTGCGGCAAGTTTTGTTTTCCCATAATATGAAAGAGGATTAGAAATATCAGATTCCACATATTTTTCATTTTGTTTGCCATCAAAAACAGCATCAGTTGAAAAATACAAAATTTTAGTACCAATTGAAGCACAAGTTTGAGCAATTTTTTGAGTAACAGTTACATGTAAAAAATTTGCATCATGATTATTCTTTTCACAAAAATCAACATTTGCATAAGCAACTGTATGTATAACAAGATCAGGTTTAATTTTTTTAATTAAATCTAAAATTTTGTGTGTTTCTTTAACAATATCTATTTGAATTGAATTTTTATTGTTTATTCTAATATTATGGTATGTATAATATACATCAAAAGTATTTTTAGCGTAATTAGATAATGTGGATCCAACTAAACTATTTTCTCCAATAATCAGAACTTTAGGAATATTCATTTTTTCCATTTATTCCAATCATAATCATCATAAGTTACATTATGTTCATCACGATTATCGGGTTTCCATGAAGGGTTAACAACAGATAAAATTATGCTTGACTCACTTGAAAGATTAATGTGTGCAGAAGAATAATCTTTCGGGATCTCTACAAGAACAGGATTTTCCTCACTAGATTCAATTTCAAGATATTTGCCAGATTTTTCTTTAATAATAAAAACAACTTTACCTTTGATGCACACATAGTAACTGTGTCTAATAATATGTAGATGTGGGCCTTTTCTTTCTCCAGGATTAATTGATGTAACATACACCATCTCAGGTTGAACTGAGATAGTTTTATCCCAATTTCTCCAAACAGGAATTAGTGAACCATTAACATGCCCATCATGAATATCTTTAGTTTGATGTTTTTCTAGAGTATGCCATTTGATTTCATTTTCAGACAAATTATTCTAATTTACTAAAGAGTCTATTTAATTATTTAAAAATAAAGAAAAATTTGTTTCAAACAAACTATTAAAATAAAATTAAAGAGTCTCAAGAAATTTTTCTGCAATTAAAATAATTTTTAAATCTAAAGAAAAAAATATTGATAATTAATTGCATATTGAAATTATTTTAAAGAAATAATATTCTCATTTTCATCAATTAAAGAATCAGAAATATTTTGATTTTGTAAAATTTTTGAATTATTTAAAATTAAAGAATTTTTTAATTTAACATTATCTCCGATGTAAACATCATTACCTATGGATACAAATGGTCCTAACGTGACATTTTTACCAATGTGGCATCGTTTACCAATATATACAGGCGGATTTATTTTGGAGTCATTTTGTACAATTATTTTTTCTTGATTAAGAATAATTTTATTCAATTCTAGTAATCCCGAAATTGTTCCAGAATCAACATATGTTTCACACGTAAAATTTCTAATTTTTCTATTATTGTTTAAAATAATATTCAGTGCATCAGTAATTTCAAACTCTCCTCGTTCAGAAGGATTTAATTTTTCAATTATTTTAAAAATATAATTATTCTTAAAAAAAGCAATTCCAGACCAACCAAGATGAGATTTTGGATTAAGATCTTTTTCAGTTATTTTTATAACATCATTATTTTTCACTTCAATGTTGCCAACATTTCCAATCTGAGAAGGAGTAATTTGTGAAGATAAAATACTCATTTCATAATTAGAAGTAATCATATTTTCTAAATGAGTTGTTAAATTATTTGGAATGATTGTGTCTGCAAGATATAATAAGAAAGATGTATCATTGACAAAATTTCTTGCTAATTTTGTTGCAGAAGCAGTTCCTGAAAAAATTTCTTGTTCTACATAGGAAATATGAATATTGAAAGCAGCTCCATCACCAAAATATTTTTTTATTTTTTCTCCCAAATGACCAATGACAATACAATAATCTGTAAATCCAGATTTTTTTAAATCATTAATAATATATTCCAAAATTGGTTTTCCAGATACAGAGATCATAGGTTTTGGTAAAGATGAAGTTACTGGCTCTAATCTTTTTCCTAATCCAGCTGCTAATAGAATTACTTTCAAATCAAAAAGATAAGGAAAGCAGTAAACAACTCACTTTGCAGTCCAGCCTCCATCCACAATTAAGTTAGCTCCTGTCATATATCCAGAAGCGTCAGAACATAAAAATATCATTGGCCCAGCATAGTCAGATACATTAGCCATTCTTTTGAATGCATTACGTGAAGCATATCTTTGTTTGAACCTATCCGTGAGTTTGTCTGTTGCTACTCCACTAGGAGACATGGTATTACATCTAATTCCATGTTTTCCATATAGATTTGCGATATAACGTGTTAAGTTTAGAATTGCAGATTTAGTTACAGCATATCCTGGAGGAGTCCATAATTTTTCATCATCATAAGTATCAAAATCTGGACCCAATAAACCATAATTAGAAGAAATATTGATAATACTACCACTTTTTTGTTTTTTCATAACTTGCAAAATATTTTGGCAAAGAAGAAATGGAGCATCAATATTAACTTCAAAAGATTTTTTCCATAGATCAAATGGATGAGTTTCAAAATTTTTAAAATCTTTTATTCCAAATGATTTTGCAGACACAAATGCCGCATTATTAATTAAAACATCTAATGAAAGAAAATCATTTTTAATTTTTTTAAAGGTTGAATCAATTTCTTTTGGTTTACTTAGATCACATTTGTAAACATGAATGTTTTGTCCAGTAGAACTAAATTCATTTTTTAGAGATTCACTGACACTAGGATCATGATCAATTAAAGCCATATTTGCTCCACGTTCTAAAAGAATTTTTGCATAATAACTTCCAAGAAGTCCTGAAGCACCAGTCAAAATAATATTTTTATTTTTAACTGAAAAAAAATCTTTAGGTTTATTTTGTTCTTGTAAAATTTGTTCTGTTTTTTTTAAATCATTAATGTCATCAATATTATAAGATAATTCCATAGGCATCGGATAAAATCCAATTTTACCAGAAATTCTACAATTACTTTTCTTAAATGCAGATGCAGTAGTTGCATACAAAGCACCATTTTCCAAAACTTGTTCAGGTGTTTTTTGCCTATTTTGTCTATTAAGGGGATCATAACTATGGGGCTTTATTTTTGATTTATTGATTTTATTCCAAACAAAAACATGGTAAGGATATCCACTTAAAACAGAATCATAATTTTTCTTGATTAACAAACTAAGTGCTTCATCAATATGATTAGATGTTCTTAATGGAGAAGTATTTTGAGGCAAAATAATGATATCTGGCTTGTATTTTTCCTTATTTTCAAGATAATCTAAAACATGTTTCAAAACAGGTTCAATTGATGAAGAATCAGTTGAAAGACTTTTTGGCCTCATTATTACTTCTGCACCTATTTGTTTTGCGACCTTTGAAATCGTAGTATCATTTGTAGAAACAATTGTTCTATTCACTAAATTGGAATTTAAGCAAGCAGATGTAGTATAATACAAAAGAGGTTTTCCATTTATCATAAACAAATTTTTACCAATTATTCCTTTTGAACCTCCTCTTGCAGGAATAATAGCTAAAATTTTCATACTATTATGAAATACAACTAATAAAAATACTTAGTTCTTTCCTAATTTTACATAAAATTATCTAAAGAATATTTTAATTTCTTTATCCATTTTTCAGCTTCCTCTAATGTACGATAATTGGTTTTAAATTGCATCATTTTAGGCTGAATTTTTTCTGCAACAGGACATTTTCCATTATATTTTTCAAAGTATCCTAATTGTTTCATAATTGGTTCTTGATAAGTTAAAATCATAGATGCATAGAAATCATCCCCACCATTTGAAATATGAGACTCATGAAATTTCTTCCAATCATCTAATTGAGTAAATGGAGATTCAACAGCATATGTAAAATAAGAACTTACATATCCTTCAGGAATATGTTGAGGTTTAAAAGAAGTATTTTCAAACACAGCGTCATAAAGTTTTGCAATATCTCTTCTAAGTTTTACCCGTTTATCTACAATCTCAAATTGTGCTAATGCAATTGCAGCTAAAAATTCATTAAATCTATAATTTAATCCAAGTTCATCATTTCTTTCATATGTTGGATTTTGATATTCAAGTGGAACTCCTGCAACTAAATCACTTTTTTTAGATGAGAGATTTTTAAATCCCATTCCTGCAAATTTCCTAGCTTTAACTGCTAAATCAGAATCATTTGTAATCAACATTCCCCCTTCCCCAGTTGAAACATGTTTTGTTCGTTCAAAAGAAAACATTGTGATATGAGCATCTTTACCAACATATCGTTCATTATACTCAGCATTAATGGCTTGAGCATTATCTTCAAGTACAATTAGATCATGCTTATTTGCAATTTGCATTACTTTGTCTATATCATATGGCAATCCATCATGAGCTACAGGAATGATAGCTTTTGTTTTTTCTGTAATTCTTTCTTCAATAGAATTAGGATCAATATTATGAGTATCAGGATCAATATCTGCAAAAACTGGTTCAGCTCCCATAATTACCGGAACAGTACTATCAACTACTACTGTAAAGGGAGTTGTGATTACTTCATCACCTGGTTCTACACCAGCTGCAATTAAAGCAGCATGCAAACCAGATGTACCAGAATTTACAGCAATTGCATACTTAACATCATATTTTTCACAAAATGCATCTTCTAATCTATCAGTAAACGGATTTTTTCTAACTTCCTCAGAATTAGATAATACTTCATTTAAATACTTGAGTTCATTTCCAGATGTCCATTTTGGATCCAATTCTATTACACTAACTTTACTCCGTATTTATTGTTTGATTAATTTAATTTATAAAATTTAATTAAAATTATAATTATCAAATTAAAATAATAATTATCATAAACTTTCTAATTTTAATAAAATTATTTACTGAAAAAAATAATTCAAAAATTAATTTAAAAAAATTAAAAATATTATTAATGATTAAGTTTGAAAAATTATATTTTCAAAAGTGATTAAATAAAATTTTAAATTATTTATTTCAATACAGTAATTAATTAAATAAAGTAATTAAAAAATTGTTAAATAAAAAAAGTTTTTCAAATATTCATTTATTGTATTTAGAATAATAGAAAATTTTAGAAAAAAATTGCTTACTAAAAAATAATATTCTGATTATCAGATATTTTAATCGTACACGTATATTATCTAAATCAATCAAAAAGAGAAAAAACATTATTCAACGGCGTAAATATATGAGTAAGTTTAAAATTCATTAAAAATTCAAGGATAAATAGTGCCTGAAAAAGATTCCATATTGATTTGTGATTTAACTCATACTGGAAGTAAGTCTTATTCTCCAAATTTAATTCCATATCCAATTGGTTGTATCAAGTCTTACTGTTTAGAATATTCCAAATTTGTGTCAGAATTTGAAATTGAGATTTTCAAAGATCCTCAAGAATTTATTGACGCTGCAATTAAGAAAAAACCTACAATCATAGGTTTTGGAAATTATGTTTGGAATTTAGAATTATCAACTGATATTGCAAAAGAAATTAAATCTATGAATCCAGAAACACTAATAATTTTTGGTGGTCCTAATTTTCCTTTAGAGAATTCAGAAAGAATAGAGTGGTTAAAAGAACGTCCATTTGTTGATATCTATGTAACAGGGGATGGAGAAGAAACTTTTACAAAAATTGTTGATAGTTGGTATAATTATAAAAATATTGAAAAAGTAAAAAAAGAAAATATTCCAGGTTGTTATTCATTGATAAATAATGAACTTTACAAAACTCAAGAATTTAGTTCAAGAATAGAGGATTTAGATAAAATCCCATCACCATATCTTAAAGGGTACTTAGATAGATTTTTGAAAAATCCCCGATTATCTCCGCTAATAGAATCAAATCGAGGATGTCCATTTACTTGTACATTTTGTGTTGATGGAAACACATCACGTACTAAAGTTTTTCAAAAATCAGTTTCTAGATTTGAACAAGAAATGGAATACATTGCAACTCATTATGAAGGAAAAATGTTAACAATTGCTGATCTAAATTTTGGAATGTTTAGCAGAGATATTGATATTTCAACAAGTATTGCAAAAATGAAAGAAAAATACGATTATCCCTATTACATTCAGGTTTCAACAGGTAAAAATAATAAACCTAGAATATTAGAATGTGCAAAAATTCTTGACGGTAGTATGAGTTTAGCAGCTTCAGTCCAATCCTTAGATAAAGAAGTTTTAGAAAAAGTCAAGAGAAATAATATTTCAGAACAACAATTATTGGAAATGACAAAAGCTGGTAATGAGTTAAGTGCAAATACGTATTCTGAAGTAATCTTAGCATTACCAGGAGATTCAAAAGAAAAACATTTCAAAACAGTATTAAAATTAATAGACTCAGAAATTAATATTATTTCGATGTATCAATGTATGATTCTTGATGGTTCAGAATTAGGTTCAAACTTTAGTAAAAATTCTTACAATATGCAAACAAAATACAGAGTACTTCCACGATGTTTTGGAATATATAATTTTGAAGATAAAGAAATTCTTTCAGCAGAAATTGAGGAAATATGTGTATCCACAAAAACATTGCCAATAGAAGATTATTACGAGTCTAGATCATTTGCATTAACAATTGGTTTATTTTATCAGGATAGAATTTTATTGGAATTATATCAATATTTGAAAAATTTTGATATTTCACCTTCAGAGCTATTACAGATTTTGCATAAAAATAGAATGTCCTATTCAAACGGAATAAAAGAACTATTTCGATCATTTGATTATGATACAAAACATGAGTTATGGGATAAGAAAGAGGATGTAAGAAAAATTGTTAAAAAAGATAAAAGAGTTTTAGAGAAATATGCAAAAGGAGAATTAGGAGTTAATGTATTGTTCAAACATAGAGCAATTGGGGCATTAGAATTAATAAAAGATATTCATGATGCTGCATTTTTAGCTGCATTAGAAATTTTAAAAGAAAAAATACCTGAAGAATTCCAAAAATCTAAAGAATTCTTAGAAGAATTAAAGATGTTTAGTTATCTAAGAAAAACAAATGTTTTTGATTATGAGCAAAAATTTACACATAGATTTTCATATGATTTTGAAAAATTAATAGATTCAAACTTTAGCGAATATCCAATTAAATTAAAAAATTCAATTAATGTTGAATTCTTTGCAGATGAAAAACAAAAAATTATGATTAAAGAAAAAATTGAAGAGAATGGTTCAGATGTAAATGGAATTGGAAAAATACTTTCTAAAATGCTAGGAAACATGTTACAGAGAAAAGTAAAATTTGATTCAAGAGCTATGAAAGAAAATATTTTAGAAAATGTAGAAATTAGTACATCTCCTGGGGAATTTGTGTAACTTTATATTTTAAAAAAAATGAAATCTAAAATAACTTCAATTGTGAAAAATAAATGTAAAAATATTAAAATTATTTTAACAGATGTTGATGGAGTTTTAACAGATGGTGGCAGGTATTATTCAGAAAAAGGAGAAATTCTAAAAAAATTTCATGTAAGAGATGGCATGGGAATTAATATTATGTTACGAAAAGGAATTAAAACAATTATTGTTACAAAAGAAAATTCAAAAATTACAAAAAAATGGGCTAAAGAAATGAATATTACAAAAGTAATATCAGGTTCAATAAAAAAAGAGAATGAAATATCAAAAATTTGTCAAGAATTTAATGTGTCAAAAAAAGAATTAGCCTATATTGGTGATGATGTAAACGACTTTAATCTTCTTCAGTTAGTAGGATTTTCAGCAGTTCCCAATGATGCCAATGAGAATATAAAAGAAAATGTAGATTACGTATGTTCAAAAAATGGAGGTAATGGGGCATTTAGAGAAATTGTGGACATGATTTTTAAAGAAAAATTCTCAAATAAGACAAAAATGTACTAGACAAATTTATTAATTCAAAAAAATGCATAACCATGAATGGTTTTTGTAATTGCTGAGATCGGTATTAATCATAATGGAAGTATAGAAATTGCTAAAAAACTAATCGATATTGCAGCCTCTGCAGGATGTGATGCAGTTAAATTTCAAAAAAGAAATGTAGAAAAATTATACCCAAAAAAAACTCTTGATCAACCTAGAGAAAGTCCTTGGGGAACAACTCAAAGAGAACAAAAAATGGGACTTGAATTTTCTGTAAAAGATTATACTATAATTGATAAATATTGTAAAAAGAAAAATATTTCATGGTTTGCATCATGTTGGGATGTTGGAAGCCAAATACAAATGAGGAAATTCAAAACTAAATACAACAAAGTTGCATCAGCAATGTTAATTCATGAAAAACTTTTGGAAACAATCGCAGAAGAAGAAAAATACACATTCATATCCACAGGTATGAGTACAATAAAACAAATAGAAAATGCAGTAAAAATTTTTAATAAATTTAAATGCCCATTTGAATTAATGCATACTCATAGTTCTTATCCAATGAAAATAGATGAAGCAAATTTAAAATTAATTCAAACTTTAAAAAATAAATTTAAATGTAAAGTTGGATACAGTGGTCATGAAACAGGATCGTATTTAGTTTCGGTTACTGCATCATTACTTGGAGCAACATCCATTGAAAGACACATTACATTGGATAGAACAATGTATGGTAGCGATCAATCTGCGTCATTAGAACCAGAAGGATTGTTTAGATTAGTTAGAGATTTAAAAACACTAGAAAAAATACAAGGTGACGGTAAAAAAAGAATTTGGGATACCGAAGTACCTGCTATGAAAAAATTACGAGAAGTTTTTGTATGATTGATTTATCGAATCAAATTACTCAAATATTTGAACAGAGTATCGATACACTCAACAAATCTATTTCACTTACATCAGATATCAATAACGCCATAAATCTAATTACGGATTCTATTAAAAATGGAAATAAATTAATTATTTTTGGAAATGGTGGAAGTGCAGCTGATGCTCAGCATATTGCAGCTGAATTAATTGGTCGTTTTAAATTAGAAAGAAAAAGTATTCCAGCTATTGCACTTACAACGGATTCCTCTATTTTGACATCTTTAGGAAATGATTACTCTTATGATGTAATTTTTAGTCGCCAATGTGAAAGTTTAGTTTTAAAAAATGATGTTGTAATTGGTATTTCAACTAGCGGTAATTCCAAAAATGTGAAATTAGGTATGATTATGGCTCAAAAAATGGGTGCAAAGACTATTGGTCTACTGGGCAACAATGGAGGCACAATAAAAGATGTTTCAGATTTTTCCATAATTGTTAATTCAGATGATACTGCCAACATCCAAGAATCTCATAGAGTAATCTATCATATTATATGTAATCTAGTTGAAAAACAATTAAGTGAATAAAATGAAAAAAGATTCAAAATCTCAAATTAATGACCAACTCACAAACAAAACTGTGTTAATCACAGGAGGTACGGGTTCACTTGGTCAAGCATTAACTAAAAGACTATTGAATTCTAAAGTAAAAGCAATTCGCATTTTTAGTAGAAATGAAAATAAACAAGTTGAAATGGAATCAAAACTCCATGACAATAGATTACGTTTCTTAATCGGAGATATTAGAGATTTGCCTCGATTATATCGTGCCTTTGAAGGAGTCGATATTGTTTTTCATGCTGCCGCTTTGAAACACGTACCTGTAATAGAGTACAATCCATTTGAAGGAATTAAAACAAATGTTATGGGTTCGCAAAATGTTATTGACGCATGTTTACATGAAGGTGTAAAAATTGCAATTGGGGTTGGAACTGATAAAGCTGTTTCTCCACTTAACACGTATGGTGCAACAAAACTGCTAATGGAAAAATTATTTGTTTCAGCAAATTCATTCCTTGATTCACAAAAACATAAAACAAAATTTATTGCTTTACGATATGGGAATGTTTTAGGAAGTAGTGGGTCTGTGTTACCAAAATTTATCGCTCTTTCTAAAAATAAACAAAAAATTACAATAACTGATGCTAACATGACTAGATTCAGCTTGACCATGGATGAAGCACTAGACTTTATTTTAGAATCAACTTTTCGGGGTAATGGCTCAGAGGTATTTGTTCCTAAGTTAAAATCTTATTCTATCATGGATTTAAAAAATTCTGTGTCTGAACTTGTTAACCCTACGCCTCATACAATTACTTCAATTCGACCTGGAGAAAAACTTCATGAAACATTAATCAATTATGATGAGGCTCGATATACTTGGGACTTTAATAATACATATATAATTTTTAATCCTTTAAAATCAGAATCTCAAATTAAAAAACAATATCCTGGAATTAAAAAAGTAAAATTTTCTGAATCTTATTCTTCAAACATGGTAAAAAAAATCTCTCAAAAGGAATTAACGGAAATTATTAAAACTAAATATTTGTAAGTTTTATTGGTGTTATAATTGAATATTGACTTATTAAATAATTTATCACATACTTATGTTATTGCCGAAGCAGGATCCAATTGGAAATCTAATTCTTATTCAAATGATCTGAAACAAGCCAAAAAACTAATTGATGTTGCATTCAATTCTGGGGCTGATGCAATAAAATTTCAGGTATATCGGGCAGATACAGTTTATGCACGTAATGCTGGTAAAAGTGATTATTTATCTGATAGTGGAATTCATGAAAATATAGAAGATATTTTTAAAAAACATTCAATGCCGTATGAAATGATTCCTGAACTTTATAATTATTGTAAACAAGTTGGAATCTCGTTTATGTCTTCGGCATTCTCAGTAAATGATGCTAAACAAATAGATCCATACGTATCAATACATAAAATTGCATCATTTGAAATAAATCATCTTTCCCTTTTAGATTTTCTCGCAAGTACGGGTAAACCTTTGATTATTTCTACAGGTGCTAGCACCTTTGTTGAAATTGATTTTGTTGTAAAATATTTACAAAAAAAAGGATTTACACAACTTGCACTTCTTCAATGTACTTCAAAATATCCCTCTGCTCTTGAAAAACTTAATTTGTCCACCATTCCAGTAATTAGAAATAGATATAATTTACCAGTAGGTTTTTCAGATCATAGCGTAGATCCTATTATTGCTCCTATCATGTCTCTGGCATTTGGCTCTACAATTATTGAAAAACATTTTACATTAGATAAAACTCTTCCAGGTCCTGATCATGCGTTTGCACTAAATCCAGAAGAACTTTCAACAATGATTCGTTCAATCCGAAATGCTTCACAAACAATTGGTTCAGGAAAAAAAGAAATTCTTGATGTCGAAGAAGAACTCAGAAGATTTGCTACAAGATCCATCCAGGCTACTAAAAAAATTACTAAAGGCGATATTTTGCAAGAAGGAGAAAATATTGAAATTTTACGACCAGGTAAACAATCAAGAGGTATGGAAGCGAGATTTATTTTAGAAATTTCTGGAAAAAGATCAAAGTCTGACTATCAAATTGGTGAGGGAATTTTAGAATGAAGTAATTAATTTTACATAAACTTGTTTACGGATTTAATTATTCTTGTAATATCTTTTTCAGATAAATTTGGATGAATAGGTAAAGATACAATTTTTGTTGAAGCATCTTCTGTCATTTTGAGTTTTTTTGAGAATTTTTTATAAAAGCTCATTTTATGAATTGGCAAATAATGTATACCAGTCTCTATTTTTTCTTGTTTCATTTTCATCATAAATTGTTCTCTATTTTTTACTTGAATCCAAAAAATATGGTAAGAACAATCTTTCTGAAATTTCATTTTTACTTCAATATCTAATTCTTCAGAGTATCTTTTTGCAATATTTTTTCTTTTACTATTATTTTTATCTAGTTTTTTTAGTTGCTCTATTCCAATACCTGCAGATAATTCATTCATATAAAAATTCCATCCTGGATTTGTTATATCGTATTTTGTTCCTTTTCTATTTGAAATTCCACACCACCTCATAGATTTTAAAAAATTAGTAGAATGTAAAAATTTTTTATCATTAATAGTAATAGCTCCACCATTAGGCATTGCAAGATTTTTGACTGGATGAAAACTAAAGCAAACATATTTTCCATGTTTACCAATTTTTTTGTTTAAATATTTTGTTCCTGCCGCATGCGCTGCATCTTCAATAATTGTGAGTTTGTGATCTTTAGCTATTTTTGAAATCTTTGACATATCGCATGCCATTCCACCAAAATGAACTGGAAGAATAACTGATGTTTTTTTTGTAATAGCTTTCTCTATTTTTTCTGAATCTAAACATAATGTTTCTGGATCCACATCCACAAAAATGGGTTTTCCTCCATTATACAAAACTGCATGAGCAGTTGAAACAAAAGATAAAGATGGTAAAATAACTTCTTTATTTTTAACATTCTCTAAATTTAATGCCAAATGTAATGCTGCAGTTCCACTATTTACTGCAACACATGCGTTTGAACCAATATAATCATTAAATTTCTGTTCAAATTTTTGTACATATCCACTTCCGGAACCTGATGCCCAAAAACCACTTTTTAAAATTTTATTTACAACTTTTTTTTCATTGTTACCAATTGCAGGATCAAATAGTTTAATTTGTTTCATCTTAATTTCTTTGAATTTAATTCAAATGTTGTCTGGATTTTTTCAAATCCATAAGATTCAATTAATTTATTAAATTTTTTATTTTTAATTGCCACATTTATCAGATATCTTTCTTTTGGATTATTTTTCATTACTTCTTTAATGATTTTTTTATATAATTTGTTATCTATGGAGATATTAATTAAATGAATTCCAATTTCATTTATTTTTGATAAATAAACAGTTCCCACCACATTATTTTGATATAAAATTTTATACCACTTTTGATATGGTTTTGAATTTACAAATAATATATGTTGATCATATGTAGGCATTTTTTTATGCGAAATATTCTCAACTTTTTCTCGATTTTTTAATATATCATATAGTAATTTGTAATCTTGTTTTTTAATAGAGACTAAATCTATTTTGTTTTCCAATTAATTTAATTAAAAGCCTGTTCATAATATAGCTTTCAAGTTAATTTTATAAATATATGAAAATATTGAAAACTAATTATAATTTTTAAATTTAGGTTTTTTACTAATTTTTTTTAATAATTGTTAATCTACTTTTTCCAGAATCAATTTCCAACGGAATTTCTATATCACTAATTATCTCCACATCATATTCTCCCCATAATTCCTTCATATTTCTATACCACAAAAGATCTTTTCCACGTTTCCATTCAATCATCTTACCATCTTCACCAAAATATTCTAAATTAAAAATCCATTTTTTTGAAATTCTAAATAATTCATCCATTACGGGTTTCATATTTTTCTTGGGTATGTGAATTAAAACCCCACGTGTAAATACAATATCAAAAAAAGAATTAGTAAAAGTTGTTTCATCAATACTTGTACAATTAAATTTGAACGAAGGGTATCTTTTTTTTGCTTGTTCAAGAGCATACTCATTCATATCAATACCGTGTACATCTTGATTATTTGGAAATGCTGAAAGATTATTTCCTATATTGCATCCGGCTTCACATACTTTTTTACCTCCTAACATTATTGTTGTGTAATAAATTAATTTAGATAACTCATTTTGTTCTGATTCTTTATTATCATCGGTATATTTATTCCATAATTTAGTATCATATTCCATTTTCTATATATAATTTGTAATAATTACACTTGTAATAAAAGTGCTATCTTAACTAATCACCTCAATAAAAAATGTAAATTGTTTTATTTGATAAATTAATAATTAATTTATGATTACTATTGTTGGATTCTTATCAAGACCTCATGGATATAACGCATTATGTGGGATTATTGATAATCCAAATTATAAGTTGTTAAAAGTTTTTACACATAAATTAAAACCAAAATCTGAAGATAGTAGTAGATCTGAAAGAAAGGATTACATATTATTTAAACAAATTTGTAGAAAAAACAATATTCCATTGGAAGCAATTGATTCAAATTCACAAATAATTAACAATGTGCCTCAATGTGATTTTATAGTTGAAATATCTTGGAGATATCTAATTTCACAAGAAATTGTTAAACAAGCTTCTACGCTCACATTTGGCGTTCATAGAGGGAAATTACCAGAATATGCAGGTTCTGAACCAATTAAACAAGCATTAGAAAAAAATGAATCAAAAATAGTTTTATCATCGCATCATCTTGCTGAAGAAATCGATTCAGGTGGAACAATTAACACTATTTCTCACTTAGTAAATTATGATAATTCTAAATCTTTAGATGCAAATGTGCAAAGATTGAGAAATGAAATTACTCCAATGTTTTCAAAAATTGTAGAAACCACAATTAGTAAATATAGAAAAACAAAAATACAAGAAAAATAATTTTTATTTTTTTAAATAATTTTATATGTTAAATTATTTGTAGGGTAAAAACATAATAATAATTTGAATTAGAAGTAACTATAAAATAGTCTAGCATAAAATACGTGCTTAAGAGAAATGATGAAATATTGTAAAAAATGTTTATACCCAGATACTAAACCTCAATTAACTTTTAATTCTAAAGGTGTTTGTAGTGCATGTGAAAATGCAATTGAAAAAGAAAGTATTGATTGGGATGTTAGAAGGCAGGAATTAAAAACAATGTTAAATTCATACAAAAATAATGATGGAAGTTTATATGATTGCATAATTCCAATTAGTGGTGGAAAAGATAGTACATATCAAACATATATCATTAAAGAAGAATTTGGTTTAAATCCATTAGTTGTTAATTTTCATCCTAGAGATTTTACTGATCTAGGTAGAAAAAATATCGAAGTCTTGAAAAATATTGGAGTTGATTGTATAGAATTTTCTGCAAATCCCCTTGTGTATAAAAAACTTGAAAAATTTGGTTTAATGGAATTAGGTGATGCCGCATGGCCTGAACATATTGGACTTTTTACTCTCCCAGTACAAGTTGCTGTAGCATATAAAATACCTCTACTAATTTGGGGTGAAAACCCACAACAAGAATATGGTGGTGGCAAAAATATTAGCTCTCAGCCATTTTTAGATAAAGAATGGAATGAAAAACATGGAGGATATTTTTTAGATAAAATAAAACCACAAGATATGGTTAAACATGGAATTGGCATCAAAGATTTAAAACCATATATTTATCCGTCAGATGAAGAAATAAAAAAAATTGGAATTAGGGGAATTTTTCTTGGCCATTATCTTAAATGGGATGCTCGAAAACAATTGGATGTAGTTAAAAAAATTGGATTTCATGTTCATGAAACACATACTGAAGGAACTTATACAAATTATGAAAATTTAGATACAAATTTTGTTGCAATGCATGATTATTTTAAATTTTTAAAATATGGGTTTGGTCGTGCAACAGATCATGCATCAATTGATATTAGAAATAATAGATTAACTCGTTTGGAGGGTTTAGATTTAGTGAAAAAATTTGAAGGAAAAATACCTAGGAAGCACTTGCAAGAATTTTTAAATGATTTTCAAATCACTGAAAATCAATTTATAGAAATTTGTGAAAGATTTACCAATAAACCCCTATTCAAAACTGACGAATCAGGAAATTTAATCAGAGATGCCAATAATGATCTTGAAAAAATACATTATGATAATTAGTTTTAGATATAAAATATATGAGATTGTGTTAGATGCAAATTTTTTGTAAAACTAAATAACCTAAAATTTAACATATTTTTAGTTTAGATATGATAGGTTGTATAATTCAAGCACGTATGGGTTCAACAAGATTACCTGGAAAAGTCATGTTAAAAATAGATAAAAAAAATCCCGTAATTCATTATGTTCTTGAACAAGTTCGTCAATCAAAATATTTAGATGATATTTCAGTTGCTACAACTAATTTAAAAGAAGATGATGTAATTGCAGAATTTGTAAAAAATTATGGAATAAATATTTTTAGAGGTAGTTCAACGGATGTTTTAGATCGATATTATAAATGTGCAAAAAAATTTTCGTATTCAAAAATAGTCAGAATTACTTGTGATAATCCATTAATTGATCCAGTGATTATTGATAAAATAATTAAAAAATTTATTTCAAAAAAATTTGACTATGTTTCAAATACTATCAAAAGAACATTCCCATATGGTACTGAAGTAGAAATTTTTTCATTTAATTCATTAGAAAAAGCTTGGAAAAATTCTAAAAAACACTATGAAAGAGAACATGTTACTCCTTACATGTATGATAAAAATAATAAATTTCAAATATCAAATTTTTCTTTCCATACTAATTTATCCCGGTTACGATGGACATTAGATACAGAAGAAGATCTAAAAATGATTAAAACAATCATCAAAAAAATTGAGCGACGTCCAATATTTTTAAAAGATATTCTTTGGATTTTAAAAAAAGAACCTAATTTGATGAACATTAATCAAAAAATATCTATTGAAAATAATTTTTTAAATTCACTCAAATTTTTAGGAAAAGTTTGTTAAATTGATTGAAAATAATCAAAAAATTAGGCATTAAGAAATAACTTTAATGATAATTTGCTACATTTAATTTTTGTAAAAATAAATTTTGGAAAAATAGAATTTCAACCTAGTGAAGCCATTGTAGAGGCACAAAATATTGAAGAAGGGAAAACTCAAGTTTTGGAAGAAATGATCTTTTCTAGATAATTATGTTAAAATAAAATATATTAAAAAATATTAATGGTTGTAAAAAGTTCTATAGAATTATTTGTATTATTTTTTTATTTTAATTCTTCAATTTTCTTCATATGTTCTTCTGCCAATATTTCAAAAAATTTATGATTTTCTTCTAAAAAGTTTGCGGCTTTATCTTGATTAATTTCAGTATCAAATAAATATCCATCATAAAAAAATTCACGATTAATTTTAATGATTAGTTCGGGTTGATCGTACTCAAAGGAATTACTGTCAACTAAATTCATGAATTCATTAACATCAGACAATTTTACTTTTACTTTTAGTGATTCCCTAATTGCATTTGGAAGTTCCTCCCAACTTTTTAATCTATACACAGACGGAAGGGAGTCATATATGGTATCTGCAAAAACTATAGATGGTTTTTCATATAATGCTGCTTCTAATCCAGATGTACCTGCAATGGTAATCAGCATTTTGCAATGTTTTAACATATTTTCTTGACTCACTGAAGGATGAATTAATTTTACATTCGCTAATTCCTTTATTTTTTTATAAAATTCAATATTTCTCCAAGCAAGAATTTTTTGCATTGGGTGTTCTTTTACAAATAATTGAAAATCAATTGGGAGTGATTTTGCTATATTTGTAATAACTTCAAGTTGATTTGTATAAAATGTTGCAGGAATTAATGTTGAACGTTCAGGGTCCAAGGATAGTGGAAAATAAATAAAATTTTGGGTATAATCTAAATTAGTTAAAAAATTATTATCAATGAATTTTTTTCTATATCTTAATTTTAGAGGAAAAATGCCTTCAAAATAAATTACTTTACTAAAAAATTTGCCATAATTTGAATAATAATTTTGATATTGACTATTGCTTATTAATGATAAATATTTCATAGCTCCTTTTAACCATATTTTTTTAGAATTACGGAAGTTTTTTCTAAATGATGATTGTGAAGAAGAAATTATTTCTAATGACTCACGCAAATCTTTAAAAGATTTTTCTTCTTTAACATTAGATTTTTTTGAAAATTCTGAATAATCATATTCCTCTGAAATAGTTAATCTATTCTCAAACCTTGTCTGGCCTAGCATTAGAACTTTAATTCCCTTGGCAACACATATTTTTTTTAGAATTTGTCCATTACTTAGATCTGTAATTCTAATTGCAAAAAAATCAGGATTTTCTTGTTCAAGCATTTTTTCAAAAAATTTACATTCTTGTTCAATTATTGTTAAAATTTCATCATAAGAAAATTTGTAATACTCATTATACTTGTAAAAATGAATATCACTGTAGATAATCTTCCAAAGATCAAATTTGTATTTTTTCTCAATTTCTGCCAAATATTGTAGATCGGGTTTTTTTTGGGATTTATCAAAACATTCACGAAAATACCAAATATTTTTAAAATTTACAAATTTTTGTTCTTCATAAAATTTTTTTCCCTTGTTTACATCAATTACTGCTGAAATTTCATAATTATACTTTTTTTGTAAATACGTTGCCATTCCAAAATGTTGTGAAAAAACATCTAACCACAATAAGATCTTTGCTACCATGTTATGAGTATCTATTTGTAATACGGTATTAATTACTATTCTTGTTTAGAAAAAATCATCTTAAGAATTATTAAATTCAAAAATCATTTCTAGATTATAAATAGAGTTATTTGTCAAAAAATGAATGAAATTGATCAGTAATCATATTACTTGATAACCAAAAAATAAAAATTTGAGAAAACAATATAAATGAAAATTTTTAACGAGAATTTAATATGACTGAAAAACAGTTAGAACAATATACAAAAGATGGTTTCCTTATAGTAAAAAACTTAATTCCAATTAAACGCGTTAATGCAGTTTTAGAAAGTGTCTTCAAAATGTATAACAAATATTCTGAAAAAAATGATGATTTCAAATCAATGGAGGAGCCATGGAATACAGAATTATTCCACCAAAAATTAATAGAATTAAGAAAAAATGATCCAGAATCATTTGGAGCAATTTATGATAGTCTAAAAAATAACATCTCTCTCATACAATTAGTTTTAGATGATAATGTAATTGATTATGTTTCACAATTTTTAAGAAAAAAACCAAGTGCAATATCAATGTCGGATACAGTAGTAAGATTAGATCCACCAGGTGATACACGTAATATTCATGGTTGGCATCAAGATAGATTGTATTTTCCTCAAAATAGGGATGGAAATAATGGTTTAGTTTGCTGGGCTCCATTAAACAAAGCTACTATAGAAAATGGTGCTATTCATGTACGTATGGGCAGTCACGAAGAAGGCCTTATGAAATTAAAACCTGAAAAAAAGAAGGATGCTAGTCATACCACTAAATTCATAATCCCAAAGGATATTGTTGATAAATACAAAGACATAACAGTAGAACTTAATCCAGGTGATGCAGTTTTCTTTAACATGTTAACATTTCATCGTTCTGGGGAAAATGTTTCTAATGGACTTAGATTTTCTATACAATGCAGATATCATACTGCTACAGCTGATGATTACATTCCATTTGAATTAATTAATTATTACAATCCATTTATCAAAGAAAAGCTTTTACAAAATAACTATGATTGTTCAGACATCCCTGACAACATAAGACAACCACCAGTAGTTCTTGGTTGAAAATCTGTGCCCTTATTTGACATAAAAATTTGATTGACATAACTATGATTTTTAGATAGTGTAAAAGATTTGATAATAATTTACTTAATTTTTTTATATATTAAAAAATCTCTATTTTTTAATATATTATTTATTCAACCCATTTTTGTTGAATGATTTTTATTTTTTCAAGTTCCTCTTCAGATAATTTTATTTCCGATGCAAGGGAATTTGATTTTAATTGTTCCACAGATTTTACTCCGGGAATACAAGTGGATACTTCATTTCTACTAAGTACATATGATAATGCAACTTGGCTTGCAGTTCTATTCTCATTTATCAAAAATTGAAATTCTTGACTCCTTTTTAGTTTTTTTTGTAATAGTTCACTATCATAAACATGAGTTCTTATGTCTGAATGTGGGAACACATGATCTGGACTATATTTTCCTGTCAGTATTCCTTGTGCAAGAGGTTCAGCAATAATTATACCTACTCCTTCTTGTTTTGCTATTGGAAGTAATTCGTTCAGTGGGATAGGATCTATTAATGAAAAATAAAGTTGTAAAGAATCTACTAATCCTCTTTTCATTAATTCAATACCCACTTCATAGTTTATTCCAACTGATACACCACAATAACGAGATTTTCCATCAGATTTTATATCATTAAATGCCTTTTCGATACTTTGAAAATCTTCTTCAGATCGTGGAACTTTATGAATTTGGAAAAGATCTACAAAATCAGTTCCTAATCTCTTAAGACTTCGATCTATGGATGCCATTAAATGATGATACGATAGATCAACATCAAAAGCAATATCAGTATATGATGCTACAGATCCTGCTTTTGTGAATAAATTAACTTTATCTCTATATTCCCTGACTGCCTTTCCTAATCTAATTTCACTTTTTCCTAATGAGTAAAAATCTGCCGTATCAAATGTATTGATTCCAAGTTCCATTGCTGTATTAATTATGTTAATTGCAGTTTTTTCATCCATATCTCCAAATGCTATTGGAATTTCATTAATCTTCGAAAAACCACCTAATTGATAACCACCTAAGCCAATTTCAGAAACTAAAAGATCAGTTTTTCCTAATTTTCTTTTTTTAATCATAATATTTTTTACATAAATTCATTACACAATATCAATATTTTTAATATCTTAATCAATTCCTGAGTTAGCTAGCCATCCTCCATCCACATAAAGATCTTGACCAGTCATAAATTGAGATGCATCTGATGCTAAAAAAACACATGGACCTATAAGATCATCTTTTTCACCCCACCTTCCAAGTAATGTACGTTCTGCTCTAACCTTCCTTGATTTTTTGTTATCGTATCTTCCTTTTGTAATATCAGTTTTAATAAATCCTGGACCTAAATTATTTACTCGTATCCCCAACCTTCCCCAATCTTTTGCAAGTGCCTTTCCTAACATTTTCAATCCTCCTTTTGATGCATTATATGCAGGGTTACGTGGAAAACCTTGCTCAGCAACAATACTTGTCATGTTGATAATAGAACCAGTAGAATTTTTAATCATGTGTCGTATTACGGCTTGACTACAATTAAAGGCTGCAGTAAAATTTACGTTAATTGTATCCAACCATTTCTCAACAGGATAAAATGTATTTTGTTTTTGTTCAGAAAATGAGACACCAGCACAATTGATTAAAACATCAATTTTTTTATGTTTCTTAAAGATTTTATCACATATTTTTTCAAATTTTTTATAATTAGTTATATTACATTTTTCTTGAAATAAAAATTTGTCAACATTTTCATCTATTTTTGAAAATTCAATATCAACAGCATAAACATATGCACATCTCTTTGCCATATTTTTTGCTAAATGATACCCAATACCCTTACCACCGCCAGTAATTATGATTACTTTATTTTCAATTGAAAAAATGCCTTCCATTATAATATTTTTAAAACTAGTCAATAAAATGTTTCTATCATATTCATTAGAAAATAGTAAATAATTGAAAATTAGATAATATTAGAGAATTCTTATACAAACCCCATGTTTTCCATTAAATGCCAGATACTCGAACTTGATCTGATATTCTTCTACAAACTCTTGAAATGCTTTGTATTGATGTTGTTTCCAATTTCTATAATTGAAAAAATCATCAATGAGAATAATAGTATCCTTTTTGATTTTATGTACCAATTCATCAAAGACAGTTTTTGTTGATGAGTAAATGTCACAATCAAGATTAATAAATGCAATATCGTCATCATGTTTTTTATTATATTCAGAAATTGTTTTGTCAAACCATCCTTTATGTAAAATAACATTTTCTGGTACTTGAGGCATTTTACCATTCAATGTAAAATCATTTTTTGAAAAAGCATTGCCTGTCCAATCCTCAGGTAATCCTTCAAAGCTATCAAAACCATGAATTTTTCTATCCTTTAACTTGTTGGCGATGTATCTTATTGATTCACCATCTCGTACACCAAATTCCAATAAAGTACCTTTTTTAATTATAGAAAGGGCATAATCTAATAACCGCTCCTTTGTAGATGCATCAAAACATAATGCATTTGGCATATGTTCATCTGCAAATTTCATAGATTCCTTTACCTCTTGTTTTCTAAATTGGTGAGCTAAATCATAATCATTAGATTTTAACAAATATGAATTAGCTTTTAGAATTTTAAACATAATCTTCTCAAAAAAATTCATACTGTAATTTCACAAATTTCAAATATAAATGATTTTCTTCTCAATTTAATTCACCATCATCTTAGTGTTTGAATAATTTATCATTAAATTCAAAAGTAAGAAGTAATAGATTATCTTGATTTTTATTATATAACCCCAAAAAAATATTATGAAAGACAAAATATTGTTCTGGTTAGATCCAGGTTTAACAAACTATGGAATATCTTACTTTCTAAATCAGAAACATGATTGCGAATTATTTAGTATAATTGAAACTCATGAGAAACCTAGAAAATTTTATGAAAAACAAACATTAACTCCTTTTAAAAAAATATGGTTTTTTCATGATTATGTTTCAACTCAAAACAAAAAACCAGACATGGAATATCTTTCTTCAATTGAAAAAAAATATGGAATTAATATTTGGGTAATTGCTTATGCTGAGAGATTTTTTGCACTACAAAGCAGATATCATAAATTTACTAAAAATGAAATTTTATATCTAATTGAACAAGAATGCAGATTTTTTGAACAGGTTTTAGATGAAATAAATCCAAATTTTTTGATAATGAGGGATGTAGATATGCATCATGTGAATCTTCTTCACCAAATTTGTAAATCAAGAGGAATACAAATTCTTAGTCTTTTCCCTGCTAAAATGGGTTCAAAATGGATAGTATCTGACACGGATAAAATAAATACAGAATCCATAAATTTAACCGACCTACCAAAAAATAACAGATCGTTTAATGAGCTACAAAATTATCTAAAGGAACATAGTCAGCAAAAATGGGTTCAAAAATATGTATCAACCACAAAAATTAATTTTTTAAACAAAAAAACACTAACTTCAATTTTTAATCTTTTTTTTAGTGAAAAAAAGAATGAACGTGAAAAATTCATGAGTATTGGTAGAACAAAATCTAAAGTTTTTTTTGTGATGTTAACATTACTGTTAAAACGTAAATATCGACAATCATTTTTAGATCGTCACTGTAAAACAGAGATAAATGATGAAAAATTTGTGTTTTTCCCGTTACATGTTTCTCCAGAAAGGTATGTAGATATTTCAGCTCCATTTTTTGCTAATCAACTAGAAGTAATCAAAAATATTGCAAAATCACTTCCTGTTGATTACACGTTATATGTAAAAGAACATTTTGCTATGGTTACAAGGTATTGGAGAGAAATTCCTTTTTACAAAGAAATTTTAGCTTTACCAAATGTAGAATTAATACACCCATCAGTTTCTTCGGAAGAAATTATAAAAAAATCTTCTTTAGTAATTACTATTACAGGGACAGCAGGATTACAAGCAGCATTTTATGGAAAACCTTCCATCATAATGGCACATGTAATTTATTTAGAATTTCTTCCATTTATGTATAGAATTAAAAATTTAGAAGAATTACCAGATACAATACGAACTGCGTTAAAAACTAAAGTTGATTTGACAGATCTAAACAGATTTGTTGAAATATTAGAAAAAGCTTCATTTGATTTTGATTCTCACATATTTAATAATGAACATAATCCAACTTCTAAAACTCTATTTTCTAATGTGGAAATCTCAGAATCTGAAATGAAATCTTTCTTGGATCATAATCAAAAAACTTTTGAATTATTAGTGTTTGAGCATCTTAAAAAAATAAAACAAATAAATTCTAAACATTCTATTACAGATGAAACAAAAGAAGAGAAAGTTTAACTGAATTCAAATAAAAAAAATTGCAAAAAACTATACATTTTGAGAGATGTTTAAAACAAATTTCATTTCCTTGTCGGTCATAGAATTATAGATTGGTAAAGTTAATGAATTATCATATATTTTGGTAGAATTTAGGAATTCAGTCTTATTTAATTTGGAGTTTATAGGTTGATTTGAGAGAGGTAACCAAGGTACTCTAGCATCAACACCACCTGTTCTCAAAGAGTTTAAGTAATTGTTTCTGATTTGTTTATTTTTTGTAAATACAAAAAACATCATGTAACTATGTTTACTCACATAATCAGGAACATGTTGAAAAGAGAAATTTGTTAAATTTTTTTTATATTCAGCAACAATTTTACTTCTTGTTTTAAGAAAACCATCTATTTTTTTTAATTGTTCAATTCCAATAGCTGATTGTAAATCTGTTGTTCTAAAATTTGAACTAATTATATTATGAACATATTCTCCAGATTTTGTTCTACCTAAATCTCTTATTTGAATAATTTTTTTCATTATTTCCTCATTATTTGACGAAATGCAGCCTCCCTCTACAGTAGTAATTTGTTTTGCAGCATGAAAACTAAAGATTGCCGTATGATCAAAAGAGCCAATTTTCTTATTTTTATATTCTGAACCTAATGCTTCTGCAGCATCTTCAATAAGGGTAAAATTGTAACGACGTGAAAGTTCAGTAAAGGCATCAATGTCAACAGGTAATCCCGCAACATCAACAACAATAACCATTTTTACATCTTGGGTTTTAACAATTTTTTCAACACTTTCAGGAGTAATATTCAACGTGAATTCATCTACATCTACAAGAATTACATCTGCACCTAACATTTTTGGAATTGAATATGTTGCAAAAAATGTAAAATTAGGAACAATTACTTTATCTCCAGGTTTTAATCCGTGTGCCAATAGTGCACAAATCAAAGCAGATGATCCGTTATTTACAGAAATTACATTCGAATCTAAATATTTTGATAATTGTGTTTCAAACTCACTAGTGATTTTTCCTTGAGTTAACCATCCACTTTTAATCACTTCTTGTAAAGATGTTAATTCTTCTTTACCAATTGATGGTTTACTCCAAGGTACTGTAAATTGATTTTTCATAATATTCACATATTTAATAGGTATAAGTATTATAAAATGGAGTCGAAGTAAAATGAAAAAAGCATTGATTTTAGGTGTTTCGGGACAAGACGGATCATATTTAGCAGATTTTCTTTTAAAAAAAGATTACGAAGTATTTGGAAGCTATAGACGTACAAGTCACAGACAATTAGAAAGATTAGAAGACATGGACATATTTGGGAAAGTTAAATTAGTTTATGCTGATCTAATTGATCAGAGTTCCATTAATCAAATAATTAAAAATACACAGCCTGATGAAATCTATAATTTAGCTGCTCAATCATTTGTTGGAGTCTCATTTGTAGAGCCTTTTCTTACTACGGAAGTAACAGGTATTGGAACTTTACGTGTTTTAGAAGCTATACGTGAATTTAGTCCACATTCAAAAATGTATCAGGCATCATCAAGTGAAATGTTTGGAAACTCTGATGAAATTAAAACAGAAAATTCCAGATTACAACCTGCTAGTCCATATGGGACAGCTAAAGTATTTGCACATAAAACTTCACAAATGTATAGAGAATCCTATGACATGTTCATAAGTTGTGGAATTTTATTTAACCATGAATCACCATTTAGAGGATTAGAATTTGTCACTAGAAAAATCACTTCTGAAATGGCAAAAATTGTAACAAAAAAAGTAGATAAAATTCATTTAGGAAATATAGATGCAAAAAGAGATTGGGGATTTTCTGGAGATTATGTTAAAAGTATGTGGATGATGTTGCAGCAGGAAAATCCATCAGATTATGTTGTTTGTACAGGAGAATCTCATTCAGTCAAAGAATTCTTAGAAGAATCATTTAACTATGCTGACCTTGGAGACTGGCAAAACTATGTAGAAATTGATGAAAAATATTTTAGGCCAATAGATATTGATAATCTTGTTGGAGATTCATCTAAAGCTCGAAACAAATTAGGATGGGAACCTGAAGTAAAATTTAAGGAATTAGTTCATCTCATGGTAGATCATGACCTAAATATTGAAAAGAATCAAAGACGTTAAAATTAAAAATTATTTTAGATTTTGCCAAATTTTTTCGCGTTTTTTAATGTAAGTTAAGTTATTTTTGAAAATTGCCATACTAATAACATGTCTTTGTTTTTTTAAGGATAATTCATCATTCATAAAAATTCCCTCAATTTCAAATCCTAATGATTTGTATAAACCGATTGCAGATACGTTGTTATCAAATACAGTTAACCAAATCTTTTCAAATTGTTTTTTCCAAGCATGATTTATCATATGTTTACAAATTTTTTCCCCAAATCCATTACCCTGCCATTTATCAGCAATTACAATTCCCAAAATGCAATTATGTTTTTTAGATTTTTTTTGGAATTTTGTTAAGTAGCTATATGCAATTAAGTTATTTTCATAAAATGAAAAAAATTTAATTCTATCATTTCTAAATAATTCTTTTTCCACTATAGATGTAACATTTGATGAGTTAATTTCTCCAAAAGGATTAAAATTGTGTAAAGTTTTTTTTCCTAGTTTTAAAAGAAATTCTTGAAAAACAATCGGATCTGAATTATGTATAATTTTTAAAGAATAATTAGAGGACATTAGATAACTTAAATACAAATTTTATTTTATTTAATCTAATCTATCTTAAACATTATCTTAAACATTATCTTAAACATTATCTTAAACTTAAAGAAAGTTTCAATACTCTTTAAATTACTGCAGAGCATTTTTAGCAAGTTTTATGTTATGTTGAATCTTATTGATATCTAAATTCATAGTTTCCAGTGTTATTGGAATATTTTTAAATAATTTTAGTTGTGATGTTTGCCAACATTTTTTTGTCAAACTTTTATGTTGATCTTGTTTTCCATTATTATTACTAACATGTACTGCAAATGTTTTATCTAAACATGATTTTACAAATTTATTTTTATCAAAATTTAGCCAATGTGAAGTTACAGCAGTGTGCCCAAGATCAAGCAATATACCAACATCCTTATTTTTAAAAATCTTAGAAAATTGTTTAATTTCATCTAAATCAGCAAATAATAAAAGTTCATTTTTTTTATTTATTAAATTGAATTTTTGTACAACATTGGGTTCCATTGCAATTTTTATCCCACGGTTTTTTGCATAGTCAATAACATGGTTTACTGATTCAACAAAAGTTTTTAGAGATGTTTCTTTTTTTACTATATTTTTTTGTGAGAAACCAACACCTAATTTTTGTGGATCAACTGTAAAACCAGCATGAAAAGTATACAAAGGACTTTCAATGTCGCAACATAAATTTATTGCATCTTTTGCTAATTTGATACTTCGTCTTAGTATATTTTTATCTTGAGAGGCAAGATTAAAAATTAATTTAGTTTTAGGTGGCGGAAAGTAATTGTGAATTATAAAATTGAAATTAAATTGTTTTAATTTTTTTACGTTAAAAAAAGTATGTACAGAACCTAATTCAACATTTTCAATATTTGCTTTCTCATATTCCTGTAGAACCTTAATTACGTTAGTAGGATTTTTTAAACAACTTGTTGAAACATAGACCATAGTATCTAATTGATTAAAGAATTAATTAATAATTTAATATTTTTGCTTTTTTTAGTAGTTATCCAAGTAAATTATAATATGATGGAATAATTACAAATTATGTGGAAATTGGAAATAAAAAAATTGGTAAAAATAAACCTGTTTTCATAATAGCTGAAGCAGGTGTAAATTACAATAACAAACTATCTTTAGCATATAAAATGATTGATATAGCTGCAAAAGCAGGCGCAGATGCCATAAAATTTCAAACATTTAAAGCAAAAAACATTCAATTGAGAAATTCAATTAAACCTAACTATCAAAAATCAATTAAAAATACAAATTATTATAATTTAATCAAAAAACTTGAAACCTCATTTGATGATCAAATCAAATTATTTAACTATTGTAAAAAAAAGAATATAATTTTTCTTTCAACTCCATATGATGATGAAAGCTTAGATTTCTTAACTCAACATAATGTTGCAGCATTTAAAATTTCATCATCAGATACAACTAATCACTTATTTTTAGAATCAGTACTTAAAAAAAGAAAACCTGTTTTGTTATCTACAGGATTGACTTCCAGAAAGGATGTTGATCTCACAGTAAAATTAGTAGAGAAATTTAAAATGAAGAAAAAATTAGTGTTATTGCAAGCAACTTCTGATTATCCTACTAAAAGTATCGATGTGAATTTAAGAGTCATTCCAGAATATATTAAAAAACATAATGTATTAGTGGGATTTTCTGATCATACACAAGATTTTACTGCTAGTTTGGGGGCAATTGCAATGGGAGCATGTGTTGTTGAGAAACATTTTACCATCAGCAAAAAGCTTTCTGGTCCTGATCAAAAATCATCATTAGAACCCAGAGAGTTAAACGAATGGATTAAAAAAATTAGAATTATGGAAAAATCATTAGGGAATAAAAATAAAATTATTACAAATGCGGAAAAAAAGAACCTTACAATGAGGAAAATACTTGTTATAAATCCAGCAAAACAAGGTACTCTAATTACAAGGAATTTATTATCTGCTAAAAGAGGAGATGGAACAGGAATTCTGCCTCTACAAAAAAATTTGAATAAAATAATTGGTAAAAAACTCTTAAGAAATATTTATCGAGAGAGAAAATTTTCATGGAAATTGATATGAAAAAGAAAAATTTGTGTTTGATACCTGCAAGAGGGGGTTCTAAAGGAATTCCTTTTAAAAATATTCAAAAGGTATCTAATAAACCATTAATTGAATATTCAATAAATGCTGCAAAAGAATCAAAATTAATTAACCGCATTATTGTCAGTACAGATTCAAAACAAATTGCAAGTTTTGCAAAAAAATTAGGAGTTGAAGTTCCATTTATTAGACCAAAGAAAATATCTAATGATTCTGCAACACAGTATGATGTAGTACAACATGCAACAAAGTTTCTTTTAGATCAAGAGTCATATGTTCCAGATATCATCACAATTTTACAACCAACTACACCAATAAGAACAGGTAAAATCATTGACAAGTCGATAAACTTGCTAAAAAAAACTAAATCAACTAGTGTACTTTCAGTATCAAATGTTAAAGATCATCCAGATATCATATTTTATCAAAAAAATAAATTTCTAAAACCCGTAAACAAAAACTTTGAAAGACATAGTACAAGGCAATCTAGAACTGAATTGTATGCTCCAACTGGATCAATATACACATTCTGGAATGAAACATTGAAAAAACATAACTCAATTTACGGACCTAGAATTAAGGCATTGAAAATTAAAGAACAAGAATTTAATATAGACATAGATACTATTTATGATCTCTTTGTTTCAGAAATGACAATTTTGCATTGGGGCAAATTTAAAGCAAAATTTCATTTAAAAAATAGTCTTTCTAAAAAATAAAAGTAAAATATTTTTTAAAATTATATTTTTTTATCTAGAAATTTGGAATATAGAATGATATCTGCAAATTTTAGGAATGTGCTTTGACCACTATCATTTTTACAAATATAATCAGCAAATTTCTTAGTAGAGAATAACTATTTTTTGTATTACAGAAAAATCTACTTTTTTTATTAGTTTATAGTATATACTAACTAAAAAATAAGAATATTAACAAAGAAACTTTTGTTATTGTAAATGAGTGATAAAATTCTTGTTTGGATAGATGTAGGCTTAATTCAATTTGTTGTTTCAAAAATGTTACAGAATATGTATGACTGTGAGCTTTTTGCAATATATGATTTTAATCATCATATAAAAAAATCATTTGTAAATCAAAAGTCTGTTAATTACAAAAAAGAGTGGTTTTATTGGGATCATGTTTTAAACATTAATGATAATCCTGACATCAATTATTTGAAATCTTTTGAGGATAGATATAAAATTAATTTGTGGTCAATTACACTAAATGATAGAGTTTTTCATAAGTATAACAAATTTTATAAATTTACTAAAAATGAAATTTTATCAATACTAGAAAAAGAATGTCGTTTTTTTGAGAAGGTATTAGATGAGGTTAATCCAGATTTTTTAATAATTAAAACCACAGATATGCATAGAAGTCATCTTCTAGAAAAAATGTGTAGATCAAAAGGAACTAAAATATTGATGTTAGAGACTTCAAGATTGGGTTTTCGTTCAGTAATTTCTGAAGAGGCTAACGAAATAGATTATTTGGAAAGCATACAAACAACAGATTATGAAATTACATTTTCTGAACTAAGGGATAATCTAAAAAAATTTGATAGATATGAACAATCTAAAACACTTTCAGGCGGAGGATTTAATTTTTCTCTATGGGGAAAATTTAAAATATCACTATATTGGATGATTAAAACTTTTGATAAAGAATACAAAATGGGTTACGATCATTTTGGATTAACTAGATTTAATGCAATTACAGATAGATTATCAGCTTTTGTAAAAAGATCATATAGGACACGGTATATCGATACGAATCTAAATCAAAAAATATTAAATGAGAAATTTGTTTATCTTCCACTTAGTGTAGAGCCTGAACGTACACTCGCCATTAGCGCTCCATTTTATATGAATCAGTTAGAACTAATCAAAAACATAGCAAAGTCTCTTCCTGTGGATTATAAATTATATGTAAAAGAGCATATGGGTATGAAATACAGGCATTGGAGACCCATTTCATATTATAAAGAAATAATGAATTTACCAAATGTAACTATGATTCATCCTAGATTAAGTACCAAAGAATTATTAAAAAAATGTTCAATTGTGTTTACTGTAACTGGATCGGCAGGATTAGAAGCAGCATATTACGGAAAACCTTCAATTATTTTTGGTCATACAAGTTACGATAGCCTTCCTTCTGTACATAAAATAAAAAATTTAGAAGATCTTCCAACAATTATCAGAACATGTTTAAATGAAAAAGTTAATCCTTCTGACGTTGCAAATCTCGTAAAAATTATAGAAAAAATATCATTTGATTTAGATCTTATTGATATGTACAATAAAATTAATGATTCATTTCATGGAGGAGGATTTCTAATTAGTAATAGTATAAAAATTAATTTTCTAGATTCATTTATAGAAAAAAATAAAGCAGCATTTGAAATTCTTACTAATGAACATATTAAAAAAATTAAACAACATAAGAACTTCAAAAAATAATTCAAAAATAGATTGACGAATGTAAAGTTATGATTAAAGTTTTGAAGTTCAACGTATGAAAAAAATTTACAATGTAGTTTTGTGCCATAACAAAATTGATAAATATCAAGAATCTTTATTTTCCTTTCTTTTTGAAATAATTTTAGAGTGAGTAGCGTGATAGGATTAATAAAGTATTTACATTAATTTATTGGAGACCAATGAATCAAACATTGTTCATAATTTGGTTTACCATATCCCAATCGAAAATAATCGTGTATCTTTAATTTTTTTTCATTTTCAAATTTTTTTAAAACAGTTAGAAGATTATTTTGATAATCTGTGGCTTGAAAATAAGCTTTTGCTGTAATATCTCTAAAACTGTTTTTAAAAAGGTCAACTGTTGGTTCAAAATGAATGACTTGTTTTGGTTTAGATTCCAATATATTTTCAATCACAGTTGACATAGAGTGTTTTAGTTGTTCCATTACATAGTGTGTAAATACAGTTTTCCCTGCAAGAGCGTTCTTATCAATTTTTTCAGTTAGATCTAAGGAACTAAATTCTATATTTGTTGAAAAATGGTGGTTGATTTCATTAGAAAACTCATTTGCATTTTTTGAGGGCTCAAAGCCCTCAAGTTTATTTTTTAACTGTAATACCTTTAGTCGAAATAAATTTCGGCCCGAACCACAACCTAATTCACAAATAACATCTTGAGTAATAGTATGTTTCAAAAGAAAATTGTATAATGGTATGATACAAAATCTATTATAATCATAAGGTGAAGTTTTGTATATTTTACCATTCATCAGATAATTACCAAATATTTCTTTAGTGTTAATACCATTCAAAATTTTTAGAAATGCAAAGTCCTCGAGTGAATTAAAATTTTTTAAAGATATTGATTGTCTTTCTTCTTTCCAATTATTATCATATTCATTTAATGAAACATTTTTTGTTCGTTTGAATTTATTCTTTTTTTTAATTATAATTCCTGAAATTTCTTTTACAAATAATTTTAATAAATATATTTTTTCATCAATTTTACTGATTTCAACAGCATCATATTGATTTGAATCAAAATTGTATAATTTAGAATACTTCATTTTCAATATAAAATTAAATCTTTTATAAGGTATAAATTTGCTGGCTAGAAACAATCACACAAAGTTTGCAAAAAATCATCCAGTACTATTAAATAATTGGGCAATTAATTCTAATTAATTATTGGGTAGGTATTATTCTTTTTAATCTTATTTCAAAAAAATTTTAACGATTATTAAAACTAATAGAATGCAGTTTATGGACTAAATCTGAAATTCAATTGTTTATAATGAAATCTGTTAGAAATAATACAAAACATACAAGTAGTTTATCTGTGAATTAGTTTTGTCAATACAAAAAATTCTAGAAATGATGAATTGATCAACAATAGATTTAATGGAAACATGTGGAAAGTGTAATTAAGTTGTCAGGAATCAGGGTTACTTATTCAGGCATAATTGCATTTGTTATCGGTTTATCAAATATTGTTACTGGTTTAATGATGTCACTAATTATTATCAGGACATTAAATCCGCAGGAATACGGAATGTGGGGGTTGATTAGTAGTCTATTTGTGTATTCATTGATAATTAATTCAGTAGTAACTTTGTGGTCAACCAGGGAAATTGCAAGGGGTGAAAAATCAGGTAAAACTAGCATAGTTTTTTCAGAAGTATTAAGCATTGGAGGAATTTTGATTTATTTGATTGCAGCCTATTTCATATCTCCTGAAGCTAATGTAGACCAAAATATTCTATTTTTTGCAGCATTGTTAATACCTCTAACATTCCTTCACAAAACTCTATCTTCTATAAGCATAGGTTGGAAACCAGAGATCTATAGTTATGCATCTATCATAATTGAGATAATTAAGATTCCACTAATGTTGATTTTTCTTATTGTATTTGATTTGGGCGTACCAGGGGTAATAATTGCTCTTGTAATTTCATCTACTATAGGTAGTTTAATTCAAGTAATAAAATCACGTGAACAATTAAAAGAGAAAATTAACAAAATACGGATTAAAAAGTGGTTAAAGATTTCATGGGTTCCAACATATCCTAGAATTTCAAGCATTTTATTTGCATCTGATATTATCATTTTTTCTGTCATTATGGGTTCAGTAGAAGGTGTGGCTTTCTATACTGCTGCACTAATAGTTGCAAGTCTTGTTTCACAGTCTGGTAAAATTTCAAGTACAGTATATGGAAAATTGCTACAAGGGGGGGAAACTGGATTCCTTAAAAATAACATAATGCAGTTATTTTATTTTGCTATTCCATTAGCAACTATATCCATTTTGTATGCTAAACCTACTTTATTTGCGTTGAATCCATTATATGAAATATCTGTACCAGTAGTTATTTTTCTCACAATTCGAGCTTTCTTTTTCACTTTAACAGAAATTTTTAGTTCATTTCTAAATGGAATAGAAGACGTAGATGTAAGAAAAAAATCAACTTTTAAAGATTATATTAAAAGTAAATTGTTTGTACTTCCAACTCTTCAAATAATTCAATATGGAATCTATTTACTGATTCTCACAATTTATTTAGTAATTTTCAAAGATCAGACTTCCCAAATTGAATTAGTTATTTATTGGTCAATAATTGGTATGACTACTCAAATTCCTCTGTCCATATACCTATATGGTTTGGTTAAAAGAAATTTCAAATTTAACCTAGACAAATTTACTATCAGTAAATATATAGTAATTAGTATCGGAGCATTTGGCGGAAGTTTTGTTTTAGCAGAAATGTTTTTAATTTATAAAAACAATATTTTTGAATTCATTCCCAATCTTTTTGTTTTTATTTTATTAGGAATGGTAGGATATCTAGTATTGACATATGTCTTTGATTCTAGAACACAAAAACTTGTTAAAGCAATTATTAATGAAGTCAAAAAATGAGATAGATATTTTTAGTCTTCCATATTTGGACTAATTGTAATTTCACCTATTTGCCATTTGTATTCTTCCGAATTAAGTAAAGCATCACGTAACTCTTTAGATGTCATCTTTTCAATCTCAATAAGTGAGCCAAAATGCTGTAAGCCTTCAAGATCTGCATCTCGACCTAGAATCTCCAAATATAGATCATTAACTTGCTTTTTTGAATTTTTAGATAGTTCATCCAAGGTCTTTACTTCATCGGGCAACAACTGAGTCTTAAATTCCTCAGAATTTTTCAGTGCCTCACGAATTTCATCTACGGTAATTTTTTCTTCTTGTAAAAGTGGTGAATAGTATTGTAATCCTTGTAAATCGACAGGTCTATGAAGTATTTCTCTGTACAAATTATCTATAATTTTTGATTCATCATCAAATCTTTGTGAATATTCAACAAAGCTTGAAAGTACAGTATTAACTGCCGAGTTCATTTGGCCCTTAGGTAAAAATCCAAATGGGTAGAGTAGTCCATTTAAATTCAAATCCACATCTGTTGTAATTATCGTTAAATTATTTTCTTCTTCAAATGTTTGAATGATTTTTGTTCCGCTAGCGTCTCCTTCCATTATTTCAATAATATGTTGCTCATAAGGTAAAATAGTGTGTTTTACTTTAAGATTTACTTTAATTCCTAATTCTATAAATATCTCTTCAGCAATAATTTCATTTTCTGATTGCTCTAGAATGTTAACAGAAATCACATTTCTAGGTAACGCATATGGATAATTTGAGATATCAGTAATAGATTCAAATATCTTTTCTTTACTAATCTCAAATTTATTTACAAATGTTATTTTCTCTATTTTTCTTTCAGGATACAGGTCCGCTGGAATTAGGTGGTTAGTACGATCCTTTGAAAGATCTAGATATGCAATAGTACTGCCAATTAAAATGGCTAAAATAATATAGACAACAGCTTTCTTTTTTTCAGATTTTTCCATTTTAATCATAATTATTTTCGTAATCCACCCAATACATTATACACAACAATTTCTTTTTGTTGTGTATCAGCAAAATCTACTAAGGGGGAATGACCTTTACCATTCATTACTACAATATCATCAGAAAATAGAACACCGTTTTCTTTAAGATAATCCCAACATGCTTCATATTCAAACATCATATGATCATATGTATGAAGACTATCATGAAAAAAAACATCAATTTTTTGAAGTTTAGAAAATAATTTTGGTAGAATTTCTTCAGATTTACCTAAATGCAATTCCCATCTATCTTTCAAAAATTCTGGAATTAACCAACCGGAAGATTTGTCTTGAGGAATAATTGTAGTTAATCCTTTTTCAACTGTAGCTCTAGGTAAATCAACTGAATATAATTTTCCAAAATTATTATCATGCATTGCTTGAAGTATGAAAGTTGACGATTCACCTGCACTCACTCCAGTTTCTACAAAAATTTCGGGCTTGAGTGATCTTACTAAAAGATATAAAAAAAATCCAGCATTAGTTTGGGATTGCCGATTTAATCTTCCAGCTGGGTTTTCCTTTGAAAATTTTAAATCATTTAAATCTGATTTTTTAATATAATTATAATAAGTTTCAAATTGAGTATCTAAATGATTTAGTAATTCTTTATTGTTTGAAATATCATCAAGATATTTTTTGAGATTTTCTAAAGATTCACCAGTAAGTTTTTTGATTCCATTTAAAAGAGACATGTTATTTTGTAAAATTTTTCTTGAAGTATGAAATGAAGCAATTGGATGTAGAAGGAAATTCTCATTAAATATAAATCCAGGATGTTTTAAAACTCTGGCAAAATAAGTAAGATTGGACATAATAATTCAAAGAAAAATTATGATGTTTATATGTCAATCTAGATAAATATTTTAAAAAATAATTAAATAAGATATCAAAGGAATTAATTTAAAATATTGAAAAAATTAAAAATTTTAGTCATTGGTGGTGGTGGATATATTGGCTCTATGTTAACTACAGAATTAATTAAAAATAAATTTTATGTTAGATGTTTTGATAGATTTTCATCATCAAAAATTTTATCCAAATTAAAATTAAATAAAAATATTGAAATTGTAATTGGCGATATTAGAAATATTGAATCAAAAAGTTTCTTGGGAATAAACATAGTAATTGATCTTGCAGCACTAACAAAAAATTTAGATGGAAAAGAGCAAGAAATTATTCAAATTAATAAAAATGCAAGAAAAAAAATTATAGAACTATCTAAAGAAAATGGTGTATTGCAATACATTAGAATTTCAAGTAGTAATATTTATTCTGGGAATATGAATGAAAATAGTGAAAAAACAATACCGAATCCTCAAACACTGTATGCAAAGATAAATTTAGAATTAGACGAATATGCCATCGCCCTAAATAACGATAAATTTAGGGTGACAGTATTAAGATTAGCAAGTATTTTCGGATATTCTTTGAGGATGAGATGGGATCAATCAATTAACAATATGATAAAAGAACTGTGTACTAATGGAAAAATTGAAGTAAAAAGTAAAAATAGTAAACGGCCATTTTTACATATCAATGATGCAATCAAAGCAATAATTTTAGTAATTAAATCAGAGAAAGGAATTGCAGGGGAAATTTTTAATGTTGGTTCAAATGATATGAATTATTCTATGGGTGAAATTGCAAAAAAAATTGTTAATATTGCAAAAAAAGAAAACAGTCTTGTTGTTTATGATGAAAAAGATGAAAATTCATTTACAATGAATTGTGATAAAATAAATAAAAAATTAGGATTTAAAAAAAATAATGATCTAGAATATGGGATAAATGAGATTTTAGAGAAATTAAATTATAGATAATTAGGAAAAAGGCAAAGCCCCCATTCTATGACGGAAAAGTTGGCTAGTACCTAAATCATAACGGATGTTTGTTTGTGGGAGAATCATTATAACAAATTAGTAAAAATATGATTTGTTATGAAAAGAAATACCAAAAAAGAAACGTTAGCACAAAACATCATCAATACCGCATATGATCTAAAAGATTTGAATTATTTACACAAGCCTATGGGAGAAATTTATGATAAAATGACTGAAGATATAGAGAAACGTATTGCACAAAAAGAAAAATGGGGTGAATTATACGAAGAATTTCAGAAAGAGAAAAAGAATTTCAAAAGAGAAAAAGAATTTACAAGCAAATCAAAACCGTTCTGCAAAACAGAAACGATACTGGAGATATGTAAAATTAATCCGGGATAATTTTCCAAATCTTCAAACAAACGAAATAAGAAAACAACTCAAAGAGAGACGTCAGGGAGGACAAGTGAACATCAAGGATGTGATATGGCAAAATCCATCCCCTTAACTGATTACAAGGATCTATCCACTCTATACACAAAGGGTCATCAGGATAGACGAAAAGCATCATCACATCTTAGGCTCACTTGTGCCCTGGATACTGAGACTGATCAGAATGGAGACATTCTACTAATTACTGATTCAGAAGGGCGATATCTGGATAAGATTACGCCTGAATCCATCATAAAATGGCTATTCACAAAGAGATATCAGGGTTCATGGAACTTTTTTTACAATCTAACATTTGATGCTGAAGTAATTCTGAAAACTCTAGGCTCAGAAATTCTATCAGTTTATTCAAAAACTAGAAAGTTGGAATTTGTCTTTGAAGGATACAAAATTCAATACATTCCAGAAAAGAAGCTAGCAATCAGAAAGGGTCATCACAGTAGTGTGTGTTTTGATATTGCACAATATTATCAATCAAGTTTGGTTGATGCATATCAAAATAATATTGGAAAACTTGATGAATCATACATTTCAATGAAAGAAAAGAGACAGTCATTTTCTAAAGAGTATTATCGAATCAATAGAAAATCTGTAAGAGGATATTGTATCAAAGATTGTAAATTAACTAAAGAATTATCAGGTCATGGGATTAAACTGTTTGGAGAATCATTTGGGTTCTATCCTGCCAGATGGATTAATTCGGGTTACTTGGCAGAAAAGGTTTTGATTAATCATGGTATCCACATACCAAAGTTTGATGATATTCCATATGCAGTACAAGATATAGCATGGAGGTCATACTATGGTGGACGATTTGAGATTCTAAAACGTGGTTTCATTGGCGAGGGACATTTGTATGATATCAATTCTGTATATCCGTATACGCTATCTAACATTCCTGATTTGACAAAAGGTAAATGGATTAAAAGAAAATCAATTCATCCAAAATCCAAATTAGGTTTTTTCAAGATAGAGTGTGATATTCCAGATTGCAAATAGGTTCCACCGTTTCCATTTAGAATTAGAAAGATAATTTTTCCTAGTGGAAAATTTCAGACATATGTAACGCAAGCAGAACTTCAATCTTGCAGAGATGTCTCACTTTACAGGATTCTTGAAGGTTATCAGTTCATTACAGATTCCAATATTTATCCATACAGGAAATTCATCAATAATCTGTATGAGAAAAGAATGGAACTCAAACGAAATGATGATCCATTACAGTTGCCACTCAAAGTAATATTGAATTCAATTTATGGAAAAACTGCTCAGAGAGTTGGAAATAAGATTGGGAATCTATTCTGTCCCGTAATTGCTAGTACCATAACTGGAATGACTCGTGCAATGCTGTATGATTTCATATCTAGGCATAAAATTGAGGATAATGTGGTCTCATTTGCCACAGATTCCGTGATATCTACAAAGAAAATCAATGTAAATTCAGAAAAACTAGGAGGATTCAAACTGGAAAAATCAGCATATGATGTCTATGTTTTACAAAATGGGATTTATCGTTTTGACAAACAGTGGAAAAGAGAGGGATAGGAAAATTAGGGAATAGAACTATTGAACATTTGGATACTGTGGAAAAAGATGGAAAGTTGTATCAAGTGATGAAAGTTCTTAGAACTAATCGATTGAGGAGTTCGATTCTATCTGGAAATGTTTCTAAAGTTGGGAAGTTTCAAAGGATAGAAAGACGAGTTAATCTTAATGCGGATGATAAGAGGATGTGGTTTGAAAATATTAGAAATGTTAATGATGGAAAGATAATTGATTCCATTCCATTATCTCCATCATTTTAAGAAATCATTATAATGTGATATGGTTTTAACAAATTATAATTGAATTGTTCTACTTGTAATTTTCTTTATATGCTGAAATGGAATACTTATGTCCATCTTGTGGAGGATATGAAAAAATTAAGTCAATTTAGTATATAATATAAACTTCAATTATGTAGAAATTATGAAAATGAAATATTCATCTGATGAAATTGGATTAACTTCAATTAATTTTGTAGATAAACATACGGTACCTGTAAACAATATTAACTCTGCATTTGCTTTATTCAAAACTATATTGTATATTCTTATAAAATTAAAAAGGAAGAAATCACAAAAAAAAATAAGGACAAAAAACGAAGTAATAAAAGAATATAATTCATATTGGGGGAAAATTTATGAGACTAAATTTTGGAAAGAAGCAAAAGACTTTGAAGCATTTAATTTTCAAAGGAACATACCGGGAAGTGGATTGCCAAAGTATGTTTTAATGAGGGGTAAGTTATGTGAAATGTCTGAATATAACTTCTTTAAATATCAAGCAATTATTTGTTTGGAACAATTAAAGAAATTTACTCAAAGTAATGATGTTGTAGTTGAAGTTGGTTGTGGTTGGGGAATAAATTTATTTAATTTAGTGGCATTAAATTTCAAAAATAAATTAGAAGGTTATGATCTTACGGATGGCGGTATTAAAATTGCGAGAGAGATCAACAAACAATTTAATTGCAATATTACATTAGGCATGATAGATTTAACTACCGATTTTAGTTCAATTGACCTAACAGGGAAAACTGTTTTTACTCATTATACTATGGAACAGATGAAATATGATACCGCAAAAGTAATAGAAAATTTAATTAAATCAAAACCAAAACAAGTTCTTCACTTTGAACCAATAATGGAACTTCACACAAGTGGCTTAAGAGATAGGTTATGTAAAATGTATATAAAAAGTAACGACTATCAAGATAACTTATTGACCACTCTCAAATCATTTGAGAAAGAAGGGAAATTGGAAATTCTTGATATTCGTCGATTGGGCTATGGTGCAAAACTATATTATGAAACTTCCTTCATACATTGGATCCCAAAAGTCTAATTATAATTTTTAGAATTTAATAAATTTTCAACAAACAAACTCACATCATAATCCTAGTCATTACCAACTTTCTAGGAACAAACGGGGGGCTTTGCCTTTTTATAGATAATTAGGAATTATGTTTAATTTTGTTATAAAATTTAATAAAAATATCAACAACTAAAGCAAACTCGCCCCCAAGATTCATTTTAAATAAAATATCAAAATTTCTGAAATAAGTTTTAATTCCAAAATTCTGAATCACCCATTTAGTAAATGGATAAAATGGAAACAGTATTTCAAATAAATTATGATCAGAATATTTTGCCATATTAATAATTCCACGAGATGAAATTCCTTCATCAAATTCATACAAGTTAGTTGAAGATTCTTCATGGAAATCTCCTAATCTTAAAAGATTAAGAAATACAGAAACTTCTACATTAATGAAGGGTTTTTTTATAATACATTGTCTTAATTGTTCAGTTCGATGTACACCATACCATCGTCCAAGAGATTTAGTAATTTTAAAGAAAGTTCTAATCTTAGAATTAATATCTCCAGATACAGGTCCAGCATCAATCATTTTTTTATGTCTTCCATGCTTGATAAAATTTTTGAGGAATTTTGGGAAAATAGATGTATCAATAAGTTTTGAATCAATGTTTAGTGAATCAACCCCATAAGGAATTATTTTTCCAACACTAGATACAATTGAACTGTTAGATTCTAAAACTTTTAAATTTTTTTCCATGAAATCATCATCTAAATGATCATCAACTGCAGCCCAGGCAAAATATTCACCCTTTGCTTGAGATAAAAGAAAATTAAAGTTTCTATGAATACCAATATTTTTTTTTTGTGTAAAAATTTGAATTCGATTATCTTTATTAAGAAAATCTTGGCAAATTTTTGGAGTAGAATCAGTAGACGAATTATCTGAAATTATTAATTCAAAATCAGTGAAAGTTTGAGCTAAAATTGATTCTATAGCTTTTTTTATAAATAATTCACCATTATACACAGGTATTCCAATGGTTAGTTTGGGATTCAAAGTCACAGATATTCTATAAAGTTTTAATAATTTAGTTTTTTATACATTTCAAATATCCATCAGGGCAAGAGGTTATCAATAATTTATTTGATATGTCTTTATCAATTTTAAATCGTTTATTATTTTTTAAAAATTTTGAAACAGCAGTTCTAGGATTATTACCCTTACCCCAATGACGATTTGTAGAATGATGTTTTGTCAAATCTTCAATTATAGTATCAAAAACTATAATGTAACTATCAGATCTAACGAATGAAGAATATTTTTTTAATTCCTCAAGTACATGTTGTTCTGTATGATGTGAATCAAGTAAAACCATGATTTTCTTTTTATCTTTGATAATTTTTTTTATTTTATCAATTACAGAATCATCTATGGATGAACCTTCAATTAATTTTATTCTTTTAAAAAGAGGGTGATTTTCAATTTCTTTCCTATTATGTTCTCTAATATCAATATCAATACCAATTACTTTTCCATGGTTTAACAATTCAAGAATGGAAGCATGAAAAATCAAAGATCCACCTCGAGCAATACCAGATTCAATTATAAAATCAGGTTTTATTTTCCAAATTAATTCTTGGAGAGCAACCATATCTTGTGGAAATTGAATTATTGGCATTCCTAACCATCTAAAATGATACACATATTCATAATCAAATACCTTGTCAACCCAATCTTTGGATTTTTTTAAAAGAGATTTATTTTTATTCATAGAATTAATAAATTTTTGATTTCTTTTATCAAATTCTTCATTGCCTCCAATTTTTGAACTATCTTTCATAGAATATAAAAAAAATATAACATAATTATCTGTTTTTAAATAACATCATAAATACAATTAATTTATAAATTAAGAATTTAGTTTGCAAATATTGAAAAGTCATAAAAAAAAAGGAATGAAACACTTTTGAACATACTAATCACAGGGGGTGCAGGTTACGTAGGATCAGTAGTTATTCCTCAATTAATTAAAGACGGTCATAATATCAAATGTTTAGACAGATTCTTTTTTGGGGATGAATATCTCTCACAAAATCAATTCAAGAACAAATTAGAATTAATTAAAGCGGACATTAGATGGTTTGACTCAAAAATTCTTGAAGATGTAGATATCGTATTAGATTTGGCAGCTATTTCAAATGATCCTGCTGGAGATTTAAATCCAGAAAAAACATATGAAATTAATCATAAGGGTAGAGCAAGAGTAGCTAAACTAAGTAAAGAAAAAGGAGTTAAAAAATATATTTTAGCATCAAGTGCTAGCATTTACGGTCATCAAGATAGCATAGCTAATGAAAATGCAGAAGTAAAGCCGTTAACTGCATATTCAAAAGCTAACAGAAATGCGGAGATAGATAATTTAGCATTAAACGATGAGAATTTTTCTGTTACAGCATTACGATTTTCAAGTGTTTATGGAAATTCTCCAAGGATGAGATTTGATACAGCAGTCAACGTTATGATACTTGATTTATTTACAAATAAAAAAATTTCAGTTCATGGTAAATCAAACAAGAGACCATTTGTACACATCAAAGATGTTACTAGGGCATATCAAGCAGTGATAAATGCTCCAAAAGAAAAAATATCAGGTGAGATTTTTAATATTGGTTCAGAAGATCAAAATTTTGAGATGGGAAGTTTAGCTCAAGAAATAGTAAAGCATAGTGGAATGGAGTGTGAAATAGAATTAAGTGATACAAATGATCATCGTTCATATTTTGCATCTTTTAAAAAAATCAAAGAAGCGATAGGGTATTCTACAGAATATACAATAAAAGAAGGAGTAGAAGAAATCTATGGAGAATTATCATCAGGAAGATTAACGGATACAATAAAAACAAGAACTGTTGAATGGTACAAAAAATTACTATCGGATGAAACAGTCGCTAAAGATTATTTGATAAATAATAGAATTTTATAAAACTAATCAATAATTTCAACTTTTGGAATTAAAACAACAAACTTTCCATTCCATTCACGAATAAAGCTCATTTGATCCATAATTTCATCTTTTAAATTCCAGGGTAAAATCAATACGTAATCAGGCTTCGTTAAACGGATTTTTTCTGGTGAATAAATTGGAATATGAGTTCCAGGTAAAAATAAATTTTGTTTATGAGGATTTTTATCAACAGTGTATTCTATGAAATCTTTTCCAATCCCACAAAAATTAAGTAATGTATTTGCTTTAGCAGGTGCACCATAACAAGCAATTTTCTTATTTTCTTGTTTTGCAGAAATAAAAAACTTCCAAATATTTTGTTTAACAATAGATATTTTATCAGGAAATTTGTTGTAAATTGATGTATCAGTAAGTCCAAATTGTTTTTCTCTAAGTAATAATTTCTCAATATTGGATGTAAGTTTAAAATCAGAATTGTCTTGATGTTTGATAAATAATCTTAATGAACCACCATGAACAGAAACTTCCTCAACATCAAAAATGCATAAACCAAATGAAGAAAAAACTTTTTGTAAAGTATGTAGAGAAAAATATGAAAAATGTTCATGATAAATCATATCAAACTCATTTTTTTCAATTAGATTCATCAAATATGCTGAAAATTGTATTATCAAAAGTCCTTTTGAATCAAGTAAAATTTTCAAACCTTCAACAAAGTCATTAAGATTTGGAACATGTGGTAATACATTAAAAGCAATCAAAATATTTGCTTCTTTTCCAGAAGAAGATAATTCTCTAGCTGTTTGAATTCCAAAAAATTTGTTTAAGGTTGTAATTCCATTTGATTCAGCATCATTTGCGATATTTGTAGCAGGTTCTATGCCTAAAACAGGAAAATTTTTCTTTTTAAAATGCTTTAACAGATATCCATCATTACTAGCAATTTCAATAATTTGATTTGCTTGAGAAATATTAAATCTAGATATTATGGAATTTACAAACGATTCAACATGTTTATTCCACGTATCTGAAAAAGAAGAATAATAATCATAATTAGAAAAGATATTTTCTGGTGATTCAAACTCATCTAGCTGAACTAAGTAACATTTTGAACAAAAATAAGAACAAAGGGGATAGTAGGATTCTACATTGTTTAATTCAGACAATTTTAAATTTGAATTAGCTAATGGAGACATCCCAAGATCTAAGAAAATTTCTTCAACAGAATTATTACAGAATCTGCATTTCATTTCCAAGAACACCAAGGAGCATTTCCAGATTTCCAAAGTTCATTCAAATAAATTTTATCACGTAAAGTATCCATAGGCTGATAAAATTCAGTATGTTTAAACGCAGAAATATTTTGTTCTCTACTTAACTTTTCTAATGGCTCTCCTTCCCAACTTGTATTATCATTTTGTATATAATCAATCACATCAGGTTCTAAAACAAAAAATCCACCGTTAACCCAATTTCCATCTCCAGAAGATTTTTCCTGAAATTTTTCAATAATTCCTTCACGAATATCAAATTTTCCAAATCGTCCTACAGGTTGAACAGCAGTAACTGTTGCTAATTTTTGTTGTTGTTTATGATAATTAAGTAAAGAAGAAATGTTAACATTAGTCAACGTATCACCATATGTAAAAAAGAAAGAATCACCATCCAAGTATTTTTCAACTTTTTTTAATCGACCACCAGTCATGGTATCTAAACCAGTATCAACTAACGTAACTTTCCAAGATTCACCTGTTTTTTGATGTACATCAACATTACCAGTTGAAAGATCAAAAGTGATATCAGATTTTTCTAATGAATAATCAGCAAAGAATTTTTTTATTACTGCTCCTTTATATCCACAGCAAATTACAAAATCATTAAATCCATATGATGAGTAAATTTTCATAATATGCCAAAGAATGGGCATTTCTCCTATTTCGACCATAGGTTTAGGTTTTAACGCAGTTTCTTCACTTAATCGTGTGCCTAAACCACCTGCAAGAATTACAGTTTTCATCTTTCAATTTATCTTGACTATGATTTGTTTTTAATCTTATTGGTATTCTAGAAATATTTTGTGGATAAAATATTCATAATTTCCAATTGTTTTGTAGATACTTTCCTAGTGGAATTAACTTTTCTCTGTTTTTGAATCAAGTATTTTTGGTTACAAAATACCCACCAAATACTATTAAAAATTATTTTAAAACTAGGATTAGATGCAATATTATTTTCATATTTAGTAGAAGACAGTTTTGTTTTTCCATAAATCTTATAATCAAACCATATTTTTAATTCTCTAATTCCATATATGATAAAAAATTTTATCATATTTTTTATAGCTAAATGAGGTTCAAAATTAGTAATTTTCATAGATAATTGATTTTTAAATCCATGAAATGCAATATCAGATTTTATTTTTTTAATTGTAGTGCCTCCAAGATGATAAACTATTGATTTTGGCGCCAAAAATACACGATATCCAAAGATCCATGTACGCCATCCTAGATCAACATCTTCAAATGAAACAAAAAAATTTTTATCAAAACCATCTAATTTTTTGAAAATAAAACTACGAACTAGCATTGATGCACCTCTAGCACTTGAAATTTCTCTTATTTCATCAGTTTTAGTTTTTGAATTATACACTACACCCAAATTATCTATAAAATCTCCGCTAGAATCCACACTTCCATCTAACTTTAACAAAAGACTTTGGCAAATAGCAACTTTTGTATCATTTTCCATTATTTTGACTAATTCAGAAATAAAATTCGGTGTAACGATAGTGTCATTATTAAGAAACAACAGATGTTCTCCTTTTGCAATTTTTGCACCAATATTGTTTGGTTCAGCAAAACCTTTGTTTGAATCTAATTTTATTAAAATTATAGAAGGGTAATTTTTTGTAATAAAATCTACAGTTTCATCTGTTGAATTATTATCTACTAAAATTACCTCAAAATTATCATAGTTTACTTTAAACAAAGATTCCAGGCATTTTTCTAATAATGTTTTTCCATTATAATTTACAATAATTACTGAAATTTTGGGCATAGTCATAATTTTTGATTAATTTTTTAAAAGATAAAAAGTATTTCAAATTATCTGTTTTTACGTATTTTATTTAGATAAAAGATAAGAATTCCATCAGAAATCCAAGAAGGCATAAAAGAAAATATCTTCATTCCAAATTTTAGAGTTTTCTGTTTGATAGATTTAGTTTTTTGATATTTTTCTAATTCATTGACATATTTGATTCTCATAGAATCATCAAGTTGTATTAGAATTTCATTTTTTATTTTAGATATGTAATCAATAGTTTTTGAGATATTTTTATGAGATAATTGATTTGAATGAATCCTATATTTTATCAGTGTTTTTGAAATCAAATAAAATTTGGTATCATGTAATAATGCAGAACTAAGAAAAAAATCATAGTCAATTGCAACATGATCAGCAAGGTCTAGGATAGAATTTATCTCAAATAAAGAGGATGGGATTAATGCTGTATTCACATTAATTAATTGTCCATCCAATAATCTAATATTATATTCAAAATTAGATAAATCATTATAGTTTGACTCTTGAAATTCTCTAAGTTTTTTTCCATTTTCATTAATAATTTCCCAATTTGAATAAAATATTGTATTAGGATTATTTTTTGCTTCATCAACCAAAGTCTTTATCGCGTATGAATACATTACATCATCAGGGGAAAACCATTTGAACCAATCACCTTTCATTTGTTTGATTCCAATATTTAGTGCAAAAGCAAGTCCATGATTTTCCTGTGATATTATAGTAATTTTATCAGAATATTGTTGTAGAATTTCAAGAGAATTATCAGTAGAGCCATCATTAATACAGATAATTTCAATATTTGGATATGTTTGATTTATCACAGATTCCAAAGATTCCTTTAGAAATTGTGCAGAGTTGTATACTGGAATTATTACAGAAACTAGTTCAGGCATGTCTTTAATTATTTATCATCAAGAACAAAAATCTTCAGATCTTACTTTTTACAAAAGTTATAGAAGAAACAGGAGATGGATCAATTCCAGACAAAAATGCTCTATAAATTGACGCATAATCAAGTAAATAATTTAACGTGATAAGCTTAGTTAGAATATGTCCTGAAACAGAAGTGATCTCATTATATCCAATATTATTCTTAGTAAAAAATTCTTTAATTATTTCAAATCTTTCTTGAGTTTTTATATAATCATCATACCCACGCAATAGAATTGGCTGAATAATCGATGGTTTTTCCCATGCAACTATTCCATTATGACATGCCTCAATTACATCCTCAATGATTGCATGCGTTTTTGCATTTTCCTGTATTGAAGACTTGAATCGAGTTGCAGGAGATTGTAAACCATAAGGATAATAAATTAAAGGAATTCCTGAAATGAAATTGGCCAAACTAAGGGATAAATTAGAATCAGATAAATTTTGGGAACATATGTTTTTTTGAAGTTTGAAAAGTTCATCAATAGATTTAATGATATGATTTTTATCAATTTGCAATATTGAATTTAATACATTTATCATAGAAAATATAAATTGTACAAATGAAGCCCTTGGTGAATGAATTAATTTAATTTTTTTATAATTAATTTTATTTTTGCTACAAAACTCTTTCATTTTCCCTCCAGAGGAAAATGCAATTATATTACAATCAAGTTTATGTGCAGAATTTAAAACTGTTAAAGTTTCTATAGTATTGCCAGATACGCTTGTTGTAACTACAAGAGTATTCTTATCAACAGTATTGGGTAAAAGGTATCCCTTTACAAGAGATACATGAATGTTAGTCTTTGATAAAATAGATGCAAAGAAGTCACCAATGGCTCCAGAGCCCCCCATTCCTGCAAAAACAATGTGATCAATATTTTTAAAATCAACAGGTTCTAGATTAGATTTGTATGCATCTTTAGCAATTTGTGGCCATTGATCATAGATTTTGTGCATTCCACCAAGATCATATTTTTCTATTTGAAAATAATCTAACAATATCTTGTAAATTAAAAATTACAATATATGAATTTGTAAAGTCATAATTCTTCTAAACAAAAATACAAATGGAGTATGCATATCACTTCTATATCATATTAATAATTCATGGAATATGCATAACCTAAATTTTAGATAATAGAATTTTGTAAAGTGTTACTGCATCAGATTCATCTTTTGAACCAACCACTACAGCAGATCCACGTTTCATAAAATTAATAGATAAATCATTTGTTCTCATAGATAATCCTAAATCACCTAAATTTTCAACTAGAAACCCTTTTTCTTTTGCAATTGCAGAAACACTTTCAGAATCAAGATCAAAAGTTTCGGTAGGGGTAATGGAATAAGTTCTCTTACCTCTGTTTCTTCCACATAATTCTTCTAAAATTAGTTCTTGTTTTTCAACAACTTCTAATTTTCCAGTTCCACAAATTGGACATTCATCGGCTCTAAATGTTCTTGTACTATTAAAATCTAAATTTTCTAGATCAATGTGTAAAATTCTATTTGAAAGATTAGGAGTTTTCCCAGTAATTATTTTTACAGCTTCTGCAACTTCAATACCGCCCATAATAGAAAGGATTGATGGATGTACACCTTCAATACTACATGTTGGCATTGTATTTTCATCAAGTGCAGGAAACATGCAATAGTAACATGCAGATTCTTTTGGTAAAACTGTAAATGCTTGTCCAGATGTTCCAACTGCAGCTCCGGTTACAAAAGGAATTCCAAATTTAACACAAGCCTTGTTTAATGCATATCGAGCATTAACTGAATCAAGGGCATCAATTACAACATCACATCCTTCTACAACTTCAAGTGCGGTATAGTCATTTACAGAAACAGTTAACGCTTCAATATTACATTCAGAATTTAATTTTTTTAATTTTTTGGCAGCTGTTTCAACTTTTACTTGACCAACATCAGATTCATCAAATAGTGTTTGTCGGTGTAAATTAGATAGTTCAATTACATCTCTGTCAATAATTCTTAGTGTACCAACTCCCATTGCAGTTAATCTTGTAATAATTGGATGTCCCAATCCACCAGTTCCAACAACACAAACTTTAGAATTTTTTAATTTTAATTGTCCATTGTACCCAATTTCTTCAAGCATAACTTGACGTGAATATCTGTCAAGTTCCTTTGAAGATAGATCTTCTGAGCCACCTGCAACTGCAGGTAAGATATACACATCATCACCATCTTGTAAAGCAGTCTCCATACCACTAGAAAACTTTGCATTTTTACCATTGATATAGATATTAATCAAAGAACGTGGCGTGTTATCAGCCTCTAATACTCTACGCTTAAAGTCATCACCTAAAATTTCAGCTATTTTTACAAATGCATCTTGTAGGGAATCTGCAGAAAGTTCTGTTTTTTTCTCACCACCACCAGCATTTAGCACAGATGGAATTGTGAATGTAATATTTGCCATACTATGGTACTGCCGCCGAAATGTCATTAATGTTTGGTTTGTAAACAGTAGGTTTAGTCAATACGCTCATGATAGATTCAGTTGCTTTTAGTCCATTACCTGTAACGTAGCACACGACTTTATCATTTTTATCGATTTTTCCTTGCTCAACCATTTTTTGTAATACAGATATTGATACACCACCAGCAGGTTCTGTAAATATTCCCTCAGTTTGAGCCAAAAGAAGTATTGCATCTAAAATTTCATTATCATCACATTCTTCTGCAAATCCATTATACTGTTGCAGTCTTTTGAGAACATATCTGCCATCTCCAGGATCACCTATCGCTAAACTCTTAGCTACAGTATCAGGATTTTCAACTGGAATTACTTGTTTGGAATTTTTCTTAAATGCATCAACAACAGGTGCACATCCATGTGGTTGTGCTGCAATCATATGCATATTAGATACATCATCAAGGAGTGAAACAGTTTGTAATTCTTCAAATCCTTTACAAATTGCATTAAGCATTGCACCACTTCCTACTGGAACTATTAATTGATCAGGTACAGTCCAATCAAGTTGTTCTGCAACTTCAAATGAAAATGTTTTAGAGCCTTCAACGTAGTGAGAGCGCATGTTAAT